>CEOY01023887.1_pt1 | contig 32503 bp, 31 predicted proteins | sample 530591 | NCBI WGS metagenome assembly CEOY01 (sample SAMEA2620651, study PRJEB7988) | marine metagenome | biome: marine biome (ENVO:00000447); feature: surface water layer (ENVO:00002042); material: "saline water (ENVO:00002010), including plankton (ENVO:xxxxxxxx)" | depth 5 m
CAATTGTTTGAGTTATCTCTAGCAAGTGCCACTTCTTTAATATCGTTCGCTTCTTGTGCTAGAAAGAAACCTTGTAGTGAATCTTGGTCTAAGATTTCTTCTGATAAAACTGAGCCTGTTTGATAATCAACAAGTCTAGCTGAAGGTGATGTTTCACGAGTAATAACAATTTTATCACCAATGACTATATTATGTGTTGCACCTTGTAGTCTTATATTAGATGCATCAATAAAATCATAAGCCGTAGTGTCTACACCATTTACGGCAACCTTAATATGACTCTTAGCAATGTAAGGAAAAGTAATTGGGTAGTCTAAATTACCAGTGCCATATTGGTTATTTGAACTAGGTTCATATACTTCTCTTGCAAAAGCCATTATTTATCTCCTATTGTAACATCATATATTTGTTTATAAATTTTAAATGGTAACAACTTATTACCTATTTGTTGAATTCGATCTGTATCGCCGTCTCGTATTGCGCCTGACAAATCTAATCCGTCTTCGACAAGACCCGCAGTTGGGCCAAGTAGTAAACTCCATCTGTTTTTCTCTGCGGAATATCTTGAAGGTTGTTCAAACACTCCAACAAATTTACCCGCTTCAGCAAGCGGAACAGACAACATCATTAAGAAACCCGCACGATCCATAACATCGTAACCCCATTGTGTAAGGTCTCGATCTTTTATTTCACCTTGGTATCTTAAATCAGAAAGCATTACGATACCTGTACCTAATGCTCCCGCTAATGTTAATGAACCAAACGCTTCCATATCTCCGTATCGTGCCATACGCTGAAACGCGGGTATCATATATTTTGTCATTGAAATAAATCCATATGTCCAAAACTGAAGGATGGATTTCCAAATACCATTAGACATAAAGTAAGGTAAGTCACCTTTACCAGGCGTCATAATTGAACGCGTCGCTACATTTTCAAAAGCAGTACGCATATCGTGATATGCTCGGATACCTTCTGCGCCTTCGTCTAACCAACGACCCATTTCTAATTCCCACGGAGCGCCAGGTTCTGATTTTGTAGGCGGATGTTTTTTAATTAATTTAAGTATTCTAGCAATTTGTTCTTTACCCAAACCAAGACTTGCAGCCTTTGCCACATCTCTAGCAAACTTACTATTAGGTTGGGCAGAAGCCTTTTCTATAAGCTTTGGATATTTTCGTAAAAATTCAACAAAGTTGTGTTGCATTTCCAACATTACCAAAGACTTCATTCTAGTGTTCCACCACCCCATAAAGCTAAGTGTGTTTGTTGCTCGACTAAGACCATCAAGAACTTTGTCTGTATTAGATGTTAGATAATGTTTGATCGTTCCTGGCGCTCCAACTCCTGTCATTTCTCTAGTAGTTTCAGCGCCCGCCATTTTCATAGTACGGCTATTTGATAATATTCGTTCAGATGCAATAGCAAGTCTAATGACCTCTTGGTTATTTAGACCGCTAAGTGCTTTTCTTAATTGTGAACTTTTTTTACTAAATAGATTCATATAACTAAATGAACCCCAACCTGAAGTAAAAACCACATTGGCTAGGTCAGCTAGTGAAGGTAAAAGAAATCCTGAACCATAACGAATGTAATTTAATGATCGAGCCGCCTGACCCGCCCAAGCTAGTCCGTATAGTCCATTTGTGTTCGCATTTCCTAAAAGTCCTAAATGTCGTCTAAATCCTAGTTCAACATCTAATTTTGCATTATTAAGTTCTTTTTCTAATTTTCTAATAAAGCTTTTTGATTTACCCGCTTTTTCTGCTGCATTAATTAATCGTGTATAATCGTCAGTAATTTCATTAATAAGCTTATCTAGTATTTTTTGCTCACTACCAAGCGCTTCACCATTAGCGTTAAACACTTTTCTTAGTGCAATACGCGCAGATAAATCTTCAAAAGATTTCATCATTACTCCGTAAAGGTCGTCTCTAAGAAAACCTAACTCTTCAGCTTCTCTTCGCATAGCGTTGCTTAATTTAAACTGACGCATTTTAGTACGACCTGATTGTGCAATCTCGCCGTCTAAACCACCAACTCGCATATTACCTCTAGTCGGACTTGATAATGCAAGATACAAATCATCAATGTATTCTTGTATAGAAGGTTTACTGCTAGTCTTTTTAAGAATTCTTTTAGCTTTTTTAATACCTCGTTTAGCTTTTCTAGCTTCAGTACCAAATTCTTTTTTAGCCGCATTAAGTATTTTTCTTTTTGCTCTTGCGTCTAATTTAGCTTTATTTGCTATTTTTATTTCTTCTATAACAGGCGCAAGTTTCTTACTATGTCTTGTAATATGTTTTTGCAAAAAGTTTGCTTCTTTGATAAGCTGATTAATTGTGCCTTCTAAACGACCTGTACGAGTGTTGTGAACTTTTTTATTCTTTAGTTTCTCAACAGATTCATTTAACGCGTCTTCACCCGCTTTTGCGTAATTGTTATCTGCTTTAGTTAAATTTTCTCTAGCAAAGTTTAAATCATCTAAATCTTTAATTTCACCTTTACTAAGATTAGCAAGTCTAGCTTCAGCATTCTTTTCAGCTAATTTTAAAAGTTCTTCTGCTTCAGCAACTTCAGTTATTCTTTCCTTTTGTAGTTGTTTAGTTCTACCGCCAACATCGTGATATGCGTTGTCTCTTATAGAATCTTCTTCTAGTTTCTTTTTAAGTTTTAATTTTAACTCTTGTATTTGTAGTTTCTTTTTTCGTAGTTCAGCAATCCTAAGTTCTTGATCTCTAATTCTAGCCTCAACTACTTTTTGTGCTTCAGCGACGGTCGCATCTTTTATTTCAGTATCTGTTTTACGAAGTTCTCTTGCTGCAAGAACCGCTTTTTGTCTTGACGATTTTTCGTGTGCAATTGCTAAGTCTAAGTCTACTTCGGCTCTAGCAACAGCGTTGTTCTTTAATTCTCCTGACCAATCTTCAAATATTTCTTGTTTGATAGACATACCTTCATTAGTTTTATAAGTAGTTCCGTCTGTCGTAGTAACATCCTTAACGCCTAAATCATCGAATTGTTTTTTAGTCATACCATAAGTATCAGCCAACCAATCATCAGGAATATCATCAAGCAACAATCTATAGAAAAAATCTTTAGCCTCTCTTGGACTCATTGCTAAAGCTTCAGATACCCAAAGTTGTGCTTTACCATATTGACGACCCATAGCCTCACTAGGTCTAATCATACCTGTTTCAATCATCAGGTCTTCCATAATTTTATTAGCGTCGTGTATTAAATCAGCTTGCTCTCTGACGGTTTTTACAATTAATTCTGCACCCTCATCTCCAAATCTTTCTTTTAGATTTTTAATTTCGTCAGGGGAAATATCATCGTACAACGCTTTGTTTGTTAGATCAGTAAACTCAAACTCATCTAAATTACCTGTTTTATTGGTGGTTGTTTTGTTAATTTTACTTGGGCCTTTTAAAACATTCTTACCAAAGTCCATAACATTTTGTTGTATATCTTCTACAACTAAACCAATTTCTTTTTGTGTCTTACCCGCCATTTCAGCAAGTTTAATTCTTAAATCTACAAACCTTTGTATAGCGTCAGGGAACACACCCTCATCAAATATTTTTCTAATGTTATTAGCTTCGCTTTCTACATTTCTTACATAAATACCCGCTTCATTAGCTTTAGTTAAAATACCACCTGTATCAAACAACATTTCTCCAATTCTAGCAGCTCGGTCACTTACGCTAGTTAATAGTCGATATATTGGAGATCCTACAATTCTTGTTTTAGCAATTTTATCTAGACCTTTCATTCCTACTTTACCAATAGTAGAAACAACGCCTTTCGCGCCTGTTTTAAATCCTGTAGCTATTGTTCCTGAATATTGTTTTACGGCCGCAGCTCCCGCCGATGTTGGAATTCCTGATGCTTGCCAAGTGTCGTCTACTGCTTCGTAAGTTCGTTTGCCCGCTTTAATAATAGGTTTAAAAACTACACTATTTGCTAGACCTCGACCCATATCACCAATTGCAAGGTAAACAGGATTGTCGGCTCTAAATGGATTGTTTGGATGACTATGGTGTAAAATACTACCTTTAAAACTCGCCGATGAAAACGCCCCGATACCACCACCAAGAACAATAACACCGCCTAAGTTAAACATAGACTCTTCGAGTGTTCGCAACTCTTGTCTTAAATGTAACGATGCTTCTTGCGCGCCAACATAAATTGCACCACCTAAAGCATAACGACCTATAGTAGCTGCGGTCTTACCTTTTTTATATAAACCCGCAACAGGTATTAAAGTTGATATATCACCAAAAGTTGCAATACCACCAACTAACATTCCGAAGAAATTACCATTTGCTAATTCATTACGATAACCTTCTAGTTTTCTTAATCTATTAGCACGATCAATAAATTGTTCTTCAGTTTTAATATCATCAAAGAAACCTTGCCTAATGTTTAAATCTTGATCGCCATAAGAATCTAAACGATCCATATAATATTTGTATGGATTAAATTTATAATTAGGATCATATTCGTAGTTTGATGCATATTTATCTTTTGCACCAAAACCTTGTAGAGTCATATCTGCTAATGATCTGTCAGGATCATTTATTGTTGGAATAAGACCATATCTAATAGAATCACCAATGATAGTTTCTTGCATATACATCTCACCGACCGTATCCCAAAATCCTAGACCTTCGTGTTGATAAGGCGTTTTATGATAATCAGGATTGTTTAAAGCTTTCATCGTGTTGCTAAAAACAATAGCTTGATTGGTGGTTATATTAGTTTTCACAATAATACTCCTAAATTAATTACAAATTTAAATGGATCTGCTTTACCTCTTGTATCTTGTTTTGATCTTAATTTATCGTAATTACCTGTGTCTGCTTTATGTCCTGTAAAGTTGTAAGTGTCTGTTATTATTAATTCACCTTTGTCATTTCGTTTCCAACTAAATCGACCTAACACTAAACCTAAAGTTAGTGCCTGACTATCTTGTGATGCAAAAGCGAGATTAGCGTAGCTTGAATATTTATCAATTCTGTTTGAACCAAACATATTTTCAATATAACCCGCTGCATTTACGGCTATGCTTTTTGGTGCAAACGCGTCTTCTTGTAATGCAATGTGGTATGGTACATCTTTAAGTACATATTTTTTACCATCCCAAACTTTTGTTTTAGTTACACTATAACTAATACCTCTGTCCTCTGCGGGTACATTTTTAGTAACCCACTCAATACCATCTTTAGAACCTACAATTTCACTAAGAAATAAACCATTTTTATTAATTCCAAAGAACTCATCATAGTCTTGATATTGTATGCTTGTTTTACCATTAGATTCTGCCCACTTAATTAGCGCGCCTAAAGCTTGTAAACTTTCTTCAGAAAAATATTTGTTACCATCAATGACTTCAGTTTTAGCGTCACTTCCTGTAAGACCTAATTCTTCTCCTTTATATCTAACAAATGTTTGAGCGGACTTTGGTAAAATTTCTAAAAGACTATTTGCAAAGTCTTGATACCAAGTTGTTTGATCTTGTGCTTCATATTTACCTTGATCTGCTAAATTAACCGCAGCTTTAGAAATTAGATAATTAGGTTCAGAATTATTATTAATGATTGCACCATTAGTTGCGGGTTGGTGTTCAGCCGCAGCAACAGGTGAAATTACGGCGTCTTTAACTACATTCAAAGCTTTTAAAAATATATTATCTCCACCCTGTTCTAAATCATTGTATGTATCCCCTACTTTTTTAGCCATCATATTTTCATCACCTGAGAAAAACATATCGTGTTCCATTTTTCTTCGGTAGTCTAAACCTTTTAATTTATTAGCGTTTGATTTATTTAATATTTCGTCAGAGATACTAGCCATATCTCCATTAAGAATTGCTTTAGTAATGTTAGGGCCAATCAAAGCGGGCGCGTTGTAAGCCATAGAAGTAAGTGCTATTCGTTGATCAGCATTAAGTGGAACTTGACCAAAACGATCAACTAACATTTTATCTGCTTCTTGAATTAAACTTTCACTTAAAAGTCTTGCTTGGTTTTTACTGATAGCTTTTTTACCATCCATTAGATCCTTCATATCAGCATCATTAAATCTTAGTTTTTGTTTAACTAAATCTTTATGAATTTCTAAATTAACACCATAGCCAATATGTTTGACACCATTTACATAATGCATACTTGGTTCATATCCGCCTTCTAAATTAGCAATAAAATCAAATCGTCTATTTATGTAATCATCGTCGTAATGACCTGGGCCACTATTAGTTAAAACATCTGTCATATTCTGTAGTGAAAAGTCACCCGCGTCTAAACTTCCTGTGTGTGTTAAGTTTTTCATACTAGGCTTACTGCCATTAACGGCTTGAGTATTAACTCGTATTTGAGAAAAGATATCAGACTTTAATTTGTTAGCGTCAGTTTCATATGCAAGACTTGATGTATCTATATTAAAATCAGTTTGATCAAATTTGCTCATTGTGCTAACTCCTTTAATTTTTCGTGAGTCATATATTTATCTGATGTTTCTTTAAAGAAAGGTTTAACGACAACATAATATCCTTGAATAGGAACTTTTACTCCTGTGTCGTCTTTCTCACCAGGTATCAAATATGTTTGACCCTCGTCTAGTTTAGTTGTTGGTATGATATCCATTGCTGGGTGCGCCCATTTTTTAAAAGCGATTCTGTCTTTTTCATAGTCACCCGTAAAATGAAAACTTTCAGTATCGTCGGTTGTAAACCAACCTGTCTCTCGACCTGGCGTTATAATCTTTTCGCCTTTTTTATTAAACATTAAAATGTCATCACCCTCGTTAACTTCATAGTTAACATCAAATTTATTTTGCTCACCAATTCCTAAAATAAGGTCTCTACCTAAACCTTCTTTATGTTGAATTGTGGCATAACCAAATTGACTTGCTTGAGGATTTGCAAAATTAATTCTAAAGCTACCATTAGTAAATTTATTAAAATATTGCTCAATATTATCTACAAGTTCTACTGCATTAGCATAAGTATTTTCTTTTGTTTCTGTTAATGGGTTTCTAACCTTAACACCAAAATATTGACCATTTACAGGTTGCGTGTTGGAAAGTTCTAAACGCCCTGATGCGTGATTAAACCATAAAGCATCTGACTCACTTATTAAGTCATTTAAAGCTTTACCAATATTTTCGGCGTTTACTTCGTTACCTAGTGCTTGTTGTTTAATTGCAAGATTAGCAACAAGATTAAAAATCATAGGATGTGCAGCCGTATCAACATTATCCCATTCTAAATTAAATCCTAATATCTTTCCAAAGAACCCCGCTTTAGGATCATTAAATTCAGACATCATATTATCAAGAAATTTCTTTTGCCATTTTCCATATTCTTTATTGTCTTTCACACCATCATTAAAAAATATTGTGTGAATACCTTGCATTATATTTGAACCATTTTTAGGATCTTGAAGTTGTGCGTGTATTGCAGAAAAGTTTTCATCAGTATTCATTTGACCAAATACGCTCTGCGTTATTTCAGGTGTGGTTGCAGCCGACAACGCTTGATTAAATTTTCGTAAAGCCAAAGGATGATCTTTTAATATTTCTTGTCCTTGCGCTCCTGTTTTATCAATACCTTGTAAAGCCTGAAAAACTGCTGAATTTAGTTGGGTGTCATTAGATAATAACGCATCAGCAAACTTACCTTTTACTTCATCGTTAAACGCAGCTACACCATATTTTTGATATGCTTTATTGATAAACATTGAGGTTGTAGTTAAGTTGTCAGGATGGAATGCGCTTTTACCTGTTGCTGATTCTACCGATGATAAATATTGTCCGCCGTGTTTTGTTAAAGTATCAAGCGAAACATCAGTTGTACTACCTGGAACTGAGTATGCTGCAATTTTATTTACACCTACAATTTCAGTTGTTACCTTATTAAATTCTTCTGATATCTTATTTTTAACTCCTTGAAATTGTAAACCACTCACGCCGTATTGATTATACAATTCATTAATAGATGGAATGGTTACTTCTTGACCTGATGTATCTGTATAAGTGTAAGATTTTCCGGAAATCAAAGCGCTATATGCTTTTATTTTTTCATTAAAGTCAGTTCCAATAGTTGCCACTAAAGTATCAAATTTAGAGTTCCATTTACTTACTGCGGTACTTCCCGCTATTGTAGAAAACTTTTGATGTCTTTCCATTAACTTTTGTGTAATTGGAACAACCTCATTTGGAAAAAGTTCAACCATCGAATAAAGAGTTGCGCCAGGTACACCTTTTTCTCCTTCTCTTTGAAACAAGTCTTTATTAAGAAAAGTTGATAGTTTCATCATATCGTCAGGAGTATTTGCGTGAGAAAGTAAAATAGATAAAGCTTGTGTTCTAACATTGCCGTCTTGCAGACTACTATTTAAGAATGGAAATTGTGTTTTTAGTTTTTGATAAATTTCAGCATACCCGCCTTTTAAATCGTTATTAGCAAAATACACTTTAGCGTTTTGCATTATCTGATTTAGTTTATCTGAGTTTTGTAATTTGACGGTTTCTAGTTTTGCTTTTAACGAAGCTTCGTGTAGATTACTTTGAAAAGAATGTTGAGTTGCAGTATCTACAAGAACATCGCCTGTACCATTTGCCCAATTCTTTTGCCACCACTCTGCTGCAAACTGATCAAATTTTTCAGATGGTTGATTTACGGCTTCGGCACTAAAGTCATTCCACATAGTAAAGCCTAAATTTTTTCCTAAAGCACTTTTATAACTATCAATATAATGTGTGTTCTTTTCAGGATTATTTTGTAAAGCCGTAGTTACATAATTAGACATATTGTCTTTAGTCATTGGCTTTTCTTTTGAATAACTATAAGCATCAACTTTAGCTTTATCTCTCATTTTGTTTGCATATTTTTCAGCTTCCATTTTTTCAACTGCCCAATATGCACTATTAACATTACCTATAGAGTCTTGAATTTTACCAAAGAAATTATTAAAGGCTTGAGTAAGGTCGCCCGCTTGTACATTAATACCTTCCATCGAAGAAACCGCTTTTGGTACGGCATTATTAAATCGTTGATTTTTAATTTGCGCGAGTCCAGCGTTAGGGTTGTTAGGTAGTGTATTACCTGAACCTTTTCTATATCTTGCCATAATCTACTCCTTAATTTTTCTTTGGCTTTGGGCCACCGCGTATCGCGTCTGTTAATGTTTTGTTTTGATAGTAACCTGTACCGATTTGTAAACCACTTCCTACAAATCCTAAAATAGCGTCTGTTTTTCTTGCGTTAGCTTCTTGCATATAATTGTCAGCTTGGTTTTGTGCCATTTGTACTTCATTTATATAATTCATTTCTGCCGCATACTTGTTAGACTCAAAGGATGCAATTTCTCTTTTTGCGTTTCTATCTAAACGAATATAATTTAATGAATCACCATAGGCTTCCTCGAAGACAAGAGACATAAATGTTCCGTCAGATAAATTATTATCAGCGGCCATAAATGTTCCCATTGCTTCGTTAGCAGCTCTAACACGATCGGATTGTTCATCCATTGTGTCTAAAGCTTTTTCTGCAATCTTTCTATTTTCTTCTGCGTATTGTGCAAGTGCGTTTCTTTCAGAAGCTTCGTACTGCGCTCTAGCTTGGGCCGCAGCCCTTTGCTCCATTCTTCTAGCCTGTTGCATCTGCATTTGCATTTGTACTGCCGATGCTGCGAGAGACGCCGCAGTTAGAATAACTCCTGTACACATAATATTACCCCTGTCTTGTTATTTCATTATAATATCCAACATAATCAATTGATGTTATGTTCATTGGTTTTTCTGTATCATTAAACAATCTAATCTTTGCACTTTTACCATTAGATTTTACAGGCACTTTAAAACCACCTAAAGGCGCGATTGCAGCAAGACCAATCTTACTTGCACCTGAACCAACAATACGACCTGTAAACGCAAAGGTGCTTGATGTTCTAAATTCAGGTGTAACCTCGACTCTAAAGAAACCTGTATCTTTAAAATTAAAAGTAATGTTTCTTAATTGGAAACGACCACTTGTAATTGTTTTTCTTAAATTTTGTGGATCTCTAGGAAACAATTTAGAAAAAGTTACTGATGAGGTAAATATCTCACCAAGAATAGCTTCACCTGTGTTTGTACCCGTAGTGGTACGATAGTCTCCTGGAGTCTGAATTGTAGTGGAAGTTGGGTAAGTAACTTTAAGAACTTCACCAACTTTACCCGCTGGAAAATCTGTAGACAAAACAACACTTGTTTTATTGTTATGTGGATAAGGTGTAGTCCAAGTTGTGTGATCATTAACAGAATCATATACACCTGTGGCTCTAACAATTCTATCCATTGATACCTGATAAGGATGTTTTTCTTCTGATAGTTCGTATCTTAAAAAAGTCTTTTCAAAGAACACTTGTCCGTCTCTAGATAGAACCATATAAAGTTCACCATCAATAACTTCCATCCATTTAATTTTTGCGTTTGAACCATAAGTCCATTTAGACCAAGCTGATTGTGCCTTAGTTTCACCATCAATATACATTTTATAAATATATAAAGCTGAACGATCATTATCTGATAAACACATAATAGTATCGTTTGTAGGGTCACCCGTCATTCTAAACAATGGTGCGGGTATATAAGATAATGCGTGTAGTGTAATATCTTGCGCCACATTAGATAGCGTATCATCATCGAATGTATATTCAAATACAATAGCGTCTCGACCTGATTTAGCAGCAAAGTATAGAGTATTACCAAGTGTGATTGGCTTACATCTAGCTTCAGTTAAATAAGTTGTGGATAAATCAATAGATGCATTGGTAGGTGTCAATGATCCCGCACTTGAAGTTGCTACTTCAAATTGCGCTTTGTTACTTGTTAAGAAAAGAGATTTACGGAAACCGACGGCGTGTTTCAGATCATTGACGGTCGAAGAGGATGCCGTCAAACCAAAAGAATCACTATCTAAACTTTGTGTGGCAAAGTCAGGCCAAAAGGTAAAGTAATAACCCGCCTGAGAAAAATTAATATTTTCACCTGATACAAACGCTAATCTGTTTCTGTGAAACACAACGGCAGTTATTTGTTTTCCTACAAAGTCAGGATCAGGCGTAGTAGTTTCGTCGCCCGCAATTCTATCTTTATATTCGTCACCTTTTCTAAATGTAAAAGTTCCGTTAGCTTCTCTTACTAGAAAATGTGGCATTGTTGTTTTTTCAAATTCATTATTTATGCTTGGATTTGCCGCTTCAATCCAACCACCATTACCCGTATCAAACTTTGCCCAATAACCAAATTGTTCTCCATCGATGTTTTGTCCAACTCTAATGTAATAATCACTAGGCGCAGACGCGGGTAGATACTGACGATCAGGCACATTGTCGGTCATTGTGTATGGCCCGTAAGTTGCGTCTGATCCTGTGTGTTCAATAGTAAAAGCTTGACTACCTGTTATAACAACGGTCTCGCCAATTTGTTGTGTTGTGTAAGTTCCACTCATTCCTGAAAATGAAATGTTATTCATAATATTAGACGCCACCGCAGTATTACTTAAAGCATTAGTAGCACTATATGTCCAAACTTGATGACTAACACCTGTAGCAGTTTCTTTAATATTTATAGAATAAGCGGTTGATGTATTTGTAGTTCGACAATTAACCAACGCTCTATGCGGTCGTGAGTATGTGCTTGTCGCCATAGTGACCGTTTTGTTGTTGTTAGCAATAATTGTAAAATCTGCAATTGTAACAAAACTAAAACTTGTTTCGTCAGTTGTTCCTGTAGGTGTATTTAAATAAGTTTTACCATCAGGAAAATTAACGGTCTGTTGTACACCATCTAAATCATAAACTTCTAAGTCACCATTATTTATAATAATCATATATTGTTCAATAGCGTCTCTACTATACGCGTAGATAGCGGGCGTATCAGAGTCTGCTATAGATGTTAGATTTGTAATATGTCTTGATGCGGGTCTACTTTCAAAACCACCTGTCACCACAGATACTAAAATGTTATCAGCTTCTTCTACTTGACCAGGCAATCTAACAGGATCAGGTTGTCTTGAAACTCCCTGATATAAAGTTTTTATAGATTGTTCGATCAAAGTTCCCATTTAATTTCTCCTAAATTCCACTAAGTACATTATATCTTCGAGTTGCTCTATGACAATGTGTACTTTGTTGTAATATATTATTATCTTCAACCTCGGCTTCAGAATCCATCAACGCGGCATAGGCTTCGGCTTCTGACCTGACGGTAAAACTATCTAAGGCCGCTGAACCCATAGCTGATTCTTGAAATGATCTTGCAGCTTTTCTAGCAATATATAATTGCATTGAGGGTGTAAGTTCTGCGAATGGTAGTTTAATAATAACATCAACATATAAATCTTTATCAAAGATGTAAGTTTGTTCTTTAATGTTAAATAAGTAACGAACATTATTATCTGTTCTTATAGTAACATTAATATCTTTGTGTTCGCCGACCGTATCTAGTCTAATGTAGTTACTTGGTATCACAATTTTATTTAAATAATTTCTCATAGCTTTGACACCATAGTTAGTATTTTGATGCCAACCTTTAGCTAAAACTTCCGTTGTGACTTCATCTAGCTTTGCTTCCGCCGATTCAGCGTCAGGTAGTCCTGATGTTAAAGATGAAACGGGAGTCTCGCCTATACTATCAAGGACAATGTTTACTGCTTCTAATTTTGTAAGCATTTGATTCTCCTTATAAGATAAAAAAATAGGGCGACGCGTTAACGCCGCCCATATGGTTAGTTTTACGAAGTTTTAAATTCAACTGCCATTTCAGGTCTCATTGTGCCGTGACCGACAAACATTTTAGAAACCATAAAGTCTTCAAGTCGTCTTACATCTCTCTCTGTTTCGAGTGAAATGTCCATTAACTTGACGGTAGCAACTGATTGTGGACACCACATAACACCGACCGTTGTCGAGTAGTTTCCTCTGTATTTAGAGAATACACCCGATGCTGATGATTCGTCAGTAGACGGAATGTTCTTTGACTTGCATATAATTACGCCGTCAATGTTCATTGTTTCCGCTCTGTTGTCGATACCACCCGCAGCCGTTGCGTGTTGGAAATCCCTGTTTAATACTAGATAGTTACCATTAGTATCTTTTGCGTATTTGATTGCGTCAAATACTTCAGTAGTAACGGCAAGATATCTTTGCATATCTTCAGGAACATCTTGGTTGTACAATTTAATGTTCGCTTCTCTTATTGCATCAATCCAATCTGTACCACTATAAACACCCGCAGTTGCAGCCAAAGCCGAGTCAGTAATATTATTACCGCCTGGGAATGGTGATGCAGCAGAAGTTCTAGAAGCTAGGATTAGTTGTCTGAACACATTCTGATCGAACACTTTTGCAAGCGCTTTTCCCATTTCCGCAGAAATGATTGAACGCATATCGAAGTGAGATAGAATACGATCTAGGTCAGCAATCGCGTAGTGCGATACTAAGATGTCGTCAACATTAATTGTTAACTCTGATGTATCAAAATCATTTCCTAACATTTCTTGTCCAGGTGTGTGGTATTCCGCACTAGCTTTCCAAGTTTTAGGGAAACGATATGATTTTGCTCCACCGCTTAATGATTTGACGGTGTGCTTGTCTAAAGTGACCGTTGCGTTGTCAAAAGCCGTCAACACCTCACCACCGAATACATCTAGAAATAGACTTCGGTTATCTGTAGGATTCGACGCACCTTTACCAAAACGAACGGGCGCTGAATTATCGCCAAAAGCCATAATTGTTCTCCTTTGTTTTGTTGGTTTGTTTAGTTACAGATTTACGAGGATTAAATGTTGTTTCACGATTAGATTGTCTTCCTTAGAAGGTCTACCTTACTTCTCCAAATATTATCGTAAATAACCCTAATGGGCAGAAGCGCCCTTAAAAACGCAAAAAACAGGATGCCTTTCGACACCCTGTAATTTGAGAGGAAAACTTTATTCGTCGTTATCCCAAGTTGCAGATTGCATTTTACGCATTACTTCTTTTCTGAAACTTGGATCTGATTGATATTTAGGATTAGACATATCAGCTTTCATTTCTGACTTACTTTTATATCCATAAGTCGTACCTGGAAGTTGATTACCTGTAGTCATTTTAGGTTCAAATGTATTAGATCCCATTCTAACTTTCATAGCATCTACACCAATCTTCCATTGGTCACTTGCTAATAGTTCATTAAATTTAGATATTTCTTCTTGAGGTAAATTATCAACCGCCCATTGATTCATATTACGCCAAGCGTCTTCACCACCTACATATTCTAAAGCATCGCTGACCGTTCTGTCTCTACGAAATTTTATATTCTCTACATAAGTTTCTACGATATCTTTTGGAATTCCTACTTTTTGTAAAGCTTCATAAGTAGGCTCATCGAAATCACCATTATTTTCTAATTGTGATCTAAGGTTATCGTTTTGTAATCCCGCTCTAGCAATGATGGAGTCAACGGCTTGTTGTTCCGTTTCTGTCTCATTCTTTGTTTCCGCATTTTGTTGTGGTTGTTGTTCGGGAGTATTTTGTTGATTGGATTGATCAATTTTATATTGCAGTTCTTTCGCGTGATTTTTCCAATCATACTCACCTGTCTCCTTATTATAAAACTTATCGTGTCCACCTTCAGGCATTCCTTGAACAGGAACTTCCTCTTGCGTTGGTTGTTCTTCTGATTGTGTATGTCCTTGCTGAAACTTTTCAGCCATTTCTTTATTATATTCTTCTGAACCTGGTTTAACTTCAGTTTGTTCAGAAGGTTGAGTAGCTTGATCACTCATTAGTCATTTCTCCTTGTTGGGTTTGCGTTGCTTGAGCCATAACCGCTTCAGCGCCTGCCGCGCCCGCAGTTTGAGCTGCGGTCTGACCCGCCGCCATAGCCATTTGTTGTTGCATTTGTTGTTGTTGCATTTCTTGAACTTCTGCCTGACTTCTTACTGCATCAGGTAAGTCCAATCCATTGAATGCTTTAGATAACAACGAATCAAATTTAACATATGGAAGAATTTCAGGTGGCATACCTGATAAAAATTGTAAAGCAATTTGTACCTTGTTTACCGCCTGTTCCCTTCCCAACGCTTCCATACCACTTAATATTACAGGCTCAACTAAATCTTCAGGCCAATCAGGTAACTGACCATTTCGTTTCATCTGTAAAATTAATCTTGTTAATCTAGCTTGTTGCATATCTTGGTTTAATTGTGAGTACACACCACCAAGCGTAGATTCTAATTCTTCTGTCATTCGTCTAACTTCAAAAGCGGTTGTACGCTCTGAGTCTCTGACCGTCGCTGCACCCATAAGAAATGCTTGTGAAACCTCTCGTGATTGTCTTTCTAGTTCGGCCGCACACAATTGCATTCCATTATTATTTTGGAATTGCAACATAGTTATATCTTCAGGGTTACCAACTATAATGTCACCATTGTCAGCTTTAGCAAACTTTCTACGCAAGTTTAAACCACCCGCTGCGTTAGGTCTAATCATAGTTACATTTCTTGACGCCATTGCAGCGCCATCAATTAAAGATTTAGACAATGCATCTAAACATCTAAAGTCAGGTAAGTGTTCTTCTATTTTACCTCGACCATAATCTTCACCGATAACCGCAGTATATCTTAATGCATTATATGGTAGTGTTTCAAACTCACCACGACTATCAGGAATTTTCTTTCCGTTTATTTCCTGATAAACATCGAAAGTTCCTTTATCATTAATTTTTATATGCGTATACAAAGGTACACGATTTTGACTAAAATCATCTTCGTTAACAAATTCTCTAGCATTACTAGGTAGTTGTTCAGGTGATAAATATTCTTCAGTAATAATTTCTTTTATCTCACCTTGCATATCTCTAGACACACAATATTGGTCTAGTCTAAATAATCTAATAGTATTGTCAGGTTGCATTACTTCTAAGCAATTACCTGTTACCAATAAATATTGTAAACACATATTAGTTGAACGACGCCATTGTGATCTTTCTATTTCTTGGTGTATTAAACCTTCCGAAAGAACTAGACCTTGTTCTACTTCGTTTGCAAGTGATAGACTTCCTGATTGCATTTTCTGTTCAGGTGGTACATCTAGTTTGAAACTAGGTTTACCAGGCGGATACATAGCAATCATCAAACGCGACGCCAAACTAACGGTCGCTCTAGCGCCTAGACCTTGATAAGGTTCAGGCAATGTTGCGAATTCGTTATGACCTTCAGGTGGCATTAGTGCGGGAATAGTTAACTCCGCGCACTCACGCCCTCTAGTTAGGTAGGGGTCACGCTTTCGTTTCATAGTCTCATAACGAGCGCGAGCAGTTTCTGCCATAATTGACCCCTTTCATTATTGATTAGTATTGATCCCTGTTCCGACGGATGATCCACCGCCTGATCCAAGTTCAATTTGTAAGTTTTTACGCATCCCCTTCTTCTTACCTTTCTTCAACGCTTCCGTATAAGCTTGCGAATCAGGCAAGTTAGATGCACTCGGCGCTGGTGGCGTAGGTGCTGGAGGCGGTGGAGGAGGTGGTGGAGGTGGCGGAGGCGCAGCTGGTCTACTAAAACACATTTACTTTCTCCTTTTTCTTAGAAATGTTCCACCTATCTCATATCCCATTTTCTGAAACAACGATAGATTTTTGTTTGTATTTATATCAGTTGAAGTACCAATATGAATTTCCGCAGCTCCCGCCATATTTGCCCATTGTTCATAGGCTTTAAGTAATCTAAGTGCAGCGGAAGATCCTCTGAACTCTTTGATTACATATAACGCAAGATCACAAGATATCTTATCAGTACCAAACCAATGTTCGTGAATTACCCCGACATAAAAACCAACAAGCTTTCCGTCTACATTTTCAGCTACTAAGGCGCAGTAGATTGGTTGTGTCTTAATTAATTCCCATAGTTGCCAAAGCTTTTTTTCTGAAAAGTTAAAATGTTTAAAGTAACTTTCCTCGTGCATTTGTTGACCATACGATATAATTGTAGGCACATCTTCTTCTGTCATTTTTCTTATTTTCATAAATCACCTTCCTCGTGTTCTTTTTTCATAGAAAGGAGTTCATCAATAAGTTCCCTTTTGCTTGCATACCATTGAGCTTCCATAATAGTGTCAGTTTTACTAACACATTTGTGAGGATAAGCCTTATCTAATTGATCTATCAAATCGACGGATCTCTCAGGAAGTACCTTTTCCTCTATTATTTTGTCAGTTTTTGTAGCCATCGGGCAGAAACCCCCTTTATAAGGTTATAATTTATCGAACAGGACACGCTCCTGTTTGACACTCTTCGTCATCGAGGTCATCAAAATCAGTAATTCCAATGTCATCGTTGAGTTCTATTTCATCGAGAGTTTTGACATATGCTTGGTATTCTTCTTCTGTTACCACTTCCTGTGGTAGATAAAGATAACCAAGGTCTTTGGCAGTTTTAGTTGGATCATTTCTTAAAATAAAAGAAACACCTACATAAACATCCCAATTATTTATAAGCCAATCAATAATGTCAGGAACTTCATCAGGACTATAACTTATTGTAATAGAACAATTTTGTTCGACATAATTATTCATTAGCATTTTATATCGTTCAAGCTGATCAATAGCTGACTCTTGGTTTACATACTTCCCGTCAACCACATCAAAGTCTACATCTTTGTATTCAACAGGAAATGTAACAAGTACCGCTTCAGCATCCATCGGGTTTTCAATAAGCCTGTATCCCGCTTCTTTTAATTTTTTAAGCGTTGGATCGTGCTTACTAAAGTTAACATTATTAAATATGTATTTACCTAATGGTTTATGACAACCTTCTGTGGTGTCCATAATCTTACTCATAGTACCACTTGGTTTAATCGTTGTTACATTTTTAGGTCTTGGTAAATGTAACTCATCTGCCATTTTATATGCGGCCTGAACAATAATATTCTTTAATGTTTTGTAGTCATAAGGTGATAGTTTACTCTTTACTATACCTGTTAGACCTACACCACATAATCGTAAGAATTCGTTATTCTGATGCCATTGTGTTTGCAACACGCCGTCATTAAAATTAACACAAGTTTGTCTGTAATTAGCGCGAGCAATTAGTTGAGCTGCGCGGTGTAACTCATTGATGTCATTGCCAAATTTAGCAACATCTATTTCAACCAAGTTACAAACAGACTTACTCGATAGTAAAATTTCTGCACACGGATTGACTCCCGCAAACCAAGGCGCACGACCTTTGGCTGCAACACCATTAATAAATCCAGGTTCAGATCCACCCGCTTCTAACATAATCGTAAATATTTCTTCTAGTTGTTGTCTCGAAGGTCGATGATTAAACAACAAAGAATTATTTGATTGCGCTCTTTGTGGGTTATCTTTCCAATATTCTTTTTTAGCTTGTGCAAATTCTTTCCATTCAGGATCACCATATTCTAACAAAGCAATCTCTGCGGATCGACGACTCGACAAAATAGTACCGAGCCAATTTACGATATCAAGAATATCAATAGCAGTTAAAAGTTGACCCGCTCGTAAAGACAACAAATGTGCAATAGCAACAAACGCTTTACATATTGCATCGTCTCCCGCACTTATCCAACCATATCCCGCAAGTCTAGAACCTGAAGGTCTTATCTCTGAAAAATCTAAATGTAATTCACGCGCGGGATATTTGCCCGCAATAAGTTTACCTACAGATTTTGCCCAAGCTTCGGCAGAGTCGCCAACTTTAATTGTCCACACACCACCTGAATTGTGTATGTCACCTGGATCGATCTTGTCATCAAGAACAAAATTCTCAACATTCTTTTCAAGACCGCCTTTGTCTTTTCTTTCAGTTCTAGTAACTCGTATGTTTCTAATTGGTTTTAAAAATCCTGACAGGTTTCCTGTGCGTGGTCTAAAGCCAACACCACAACCATTTAACAACAACCATAAAGAATCGACCATATCAGAGACCGATCCAATTTCTAAAAACGAACAATTGAATTGACTAATCTCTCTTCGCTTAGATACTTCTGTACCACCTAACCAAAGAGTTCTTCCCGCAACAGAAACCTTGCGATCAATAATTAGTTCTCTTAAATCTTTAAGTTCTTTTTTTTCTTTGTTGCTTAACTTACTTCCCTTGGCGCGCTCCCACAACCAAGTTTGGTGTTCTATAATTCGACTAATAGTTTCACTCCAAGTTTCAAACTTGTCACCTTCAATTGGTCGATTATATGTTCTTCGTGTAATAACTTTTGCTCGTGTACTAACCATCTACTAAATCCTTTAAATTAGGTTCTTTATAATTTGGGCCTTTTAAAATCTTACCTGTAGTAGGATCTCTAGTTACTCCCTTCTCTACTTTAGTCATATTTGATTTATGTATTCTGTCGAATACTTCTTGTAAATTAATACCAAATACAACTGCCATTCGTGATACTACATATTGTAAATCACCTAACTCTTTCAAAAGATTAGTCTTTTGCTCGGTAGTAATTTCTTTTTGGTTTGTAAAATTTGATGAGATATCAAGCGCTATCTCTTGCAGCTCAATAAACTCTTCTTTAATAAGACGCAAAGAAAGTCTCAAGTCTTCCAAGTTTAATTTAACATTGATTGGATGTTTGGCTATCTTATTAAAGTCAATAATTTTTTGCTCTCTGTCTGACACATTATTCTCCTTCCTCAAGTTTTTTAATTATTCTTTGACAATACCAGATTGCTTTTTCGATGTCTTTCTTTTGGTTTTCTTTTGTGTTGTTTTTTCTTCTGTATCTACTGATGTACTTGATTGCGTTTGCGACGCTTGGTGCTTCTTTACCTGGGATTCCTTCACAGACGCTTTCGATGTAGTCGATCGCTTCGATACCTTTGCCGTACTTGTAGTGTTGTGGGTTGATGCTATCCACTTTTCTTCTTTTGGATGCCATAGTTTTATCTCCTTGTTTTCTACATTGTAGTCTCCATACCTTAGAATTCTCGCTAGTTGTACCATTTGGATAGCGTACTCTTCGGAGAGATGATTGTTAATAAAAGCTTGGAGTGTTGCACCCCAAGGGTCTCGTAAATTTTCTTCAACAATTGCGTTAGCTTTCTTTGTGCCTATGCCTGGAATACCTTTAAAGTTATCTGCACTATCACCAATCATCGCTTGCTTAAACATATTTAAATCAGCTACTCGTTGGTTAATTCTAACCGCTCTGGTAAATTTATCAGGATTATAAAACTTACACGGAACGGTCAGTAAATCTTTATCAATTGAAATTACAACAGGATCAGGAACATTAGGGTCAGTACCCATAAGTCCTAACAAGTCGTCAGCTTCTAATCCTTCGCGGACAACATTTGTATATTTCTTTTTAAGATATTCTAAAATGTGTGGTAGTAGTTCAGGACGAACAACATCTTTTCTATTGGCTTTATATTCAGGATAAATTTTATGCCTGAAATATTTTCTTGATGGGTCACTAAAACACAAAATAATTTTATGTGGTTTAATTCTTTTTACCCAACCATCAATCATAATATCTGCATACTTCTCAGCATTCTCAGGTATTACAGGTGATAGTTCGTCTTTGCCGTCTACAACTGCAACGGCTGACTTAAACGCTACGATGTCTCCATCAATTAAAGCTAGTGTCATATTATTATGTCCTTATCTCATCTGTTCTTTTAGTCTCACTCACACATCGCAATTGATATGTTATAGGAAACGGAATCATCTGATTCATTTCTTGTTCCATAACTACCAATCGTTCTTTGCATTGTTCGATTGTTTTGTATGGCCCATACATATCCTCAAGTACAATACAATTCGGTGATGCTAGAATTGAACATACGAGGATCGCAGCTTTGAACATTAGTGTGTCTCCTTCCAATTATCTCCAATGTCATAACTTCCCGACAATGGGCATTTTAATTCCAAACGCTCACCCGCTAATCTAATAGCGTCGGCAAACATTTGACCTATTTGTTCAGCGTGATCAGGCTCACAAGTAAGTTGAACCTCATCGTGTACATTCGCACAATAGTTAAAATGTACAGGCTGATCATCAACGACATAACCTTTAGCGGGTGCTAGTTCATAATGAAATATAACTAATGCCCACTTCATACAAATTGCTCCCATCGATTGTAATAAAAAATTTAATACAGAATGATCAGACACAATTGGTATTCGCCTACCGCCGTCAACTCCTATAAGATATCCTCGGTCAACTTTCTTCTTTAATATTTCTTGAAGTATACCAAGACCAACAATACCTTTGTTCATTCGCTCTCTAATAATTTTACCATTATGATTAGGAGCATTACCTTCCCTTAAAATTTGAGATAGTTTTCTATCACTCGCACCATATAAATATGCGTATGTAATTCTCTTAACTATATCTCTGTTATCTATACCGACGACCTTACCTGTTCTACTATGAACATCAGTTCCGTTTTCTTTACTGCCTTCAAGTAAAGCCTTGGCGTATTCACCTTTATCAAAGTGTCCAAGCATTGCAGCTAACATTCGTAACTCCAACGCGTCGGCGTCGATGCCTACTAGTTTATGTCCTTCGTCAGGTAACCACACCTGTCTCATTCGTAAATCTCTTTTACTTATCTGAGCCATATTAGGTGAAAAGTGTGAACACCTAAATGTGTTTGTACCTATAGTATTTACCTTGCCGTGAACATAATTGTCTTTCACCTTTTTAAGCCAACCCGCTTCTCCTTCGCTTATCTGCGATAATTGTTTTTGACAATAGAAGTAGCGGGCAAGCAATTTTGCTTCGGGATATTTAAGTTCATTAAGAACTTTCTCGTCGATCTGAGGAGCGCCTTGAGGTGTGAACTTAGTAGGTTTCCACCCGTACTTTTCAATAAGGCGCTCCCCGATCTGTTTGCGAGAGCCAGGATTAAAAACTTCAATTTTGTCTTTAAGCCTTTTACCCGTCTTGTCGGAATATCTTTCAATTACAAGGGGAAGGAAAATAGATTGTAATTGCTTTTCAATGTCCGACATATCCTGACGCATTTCTGCATCAAGATCCTGTGCCGCCTTAACATCAAGGCGAAACCCGTGCCGTTCCTGTATGCCCATTACATATGCGAAATCAAATTCACAACGCAATGCTTTTGCCATTTCAGGTTCGATCTGTTTTTTTAAATGTTCATATAATTTTGTCGTGACTTCTACATCTCGTATGCAATAGTCAGCCATTTCATTTGTAAACTTTTCAAAACTATCTACATCGCCTTTTGCATAACCAAGGCGTTCACCCCATTCGGCTAACGAATGTTTCCTTTGTCTCGGATCGAGGAAACGACTCGTGACCAAAGTGTCAAATATTTTTTCTCTTTTGATTTTGGCATTGGTAAGTTTAGTGATAACTGGGTAGTCGAAGTTGAGTCCGTTGTGCATAACCAACCTGTCAGCTTCTTCCATAATTTTAATACCTTCGGATAAAGGTGGGTAATCCAAACTATCTGCATATACAATTACATCTCCTTCCGTATCACCTATAGCGATACAATGAATTACTGACGCATCAATGTCGTCTGTTTCTATATCTACAATTTTAGTGTTCATCAAAATAGCCTTTCTCTTTGTTTGCGTGTACCGATCGATGACAATTACTACAAAGTAAAGAACACTTGTTAGCTTCATCAACTAAGTTGTTCCAACTTGTCGCCGACATAGTTACTTTAGTTAATTTAAATTTTTTTGTTTTGGGATTACGATGGTGAAAATCAAAAGCTTCAGTAGGGAAAGTAAAACCGCAACGCTCACAACGAGCGCCTTTCATTTCGACAAGCGCAGCTCGGCGCTTGGCGCGGAACTTTCTCCTACTATCTTTTGTCCATCCATTCATAATGGTAGTTCCGCATCATCAAATTCAGTTTCGGCTTCTAACAAACCTGTCGCTGAATTATAATTTAAGGAACATACATCTCCCGTTATGCCCGCGTGTCTATTCTTTAGACAACGAACTTTAATTTTGTTTTCACCCTCACTAGCGTTTCGAGAAACAGATAGTACAGAGTCTGATAGCTGACTTATAGATTGACTTCCTCGTAAAGAAGATAGTGATGGTTCAAGTCCATCTTCAAATCCTTTGTCGCTTGTTGTTGGTCTTCGTAAATGACAAACTAAAAACAAAGAAACATTTGTTTGTTCTGTAAATGATCTAAGCTTAGTCATTACATAATCAATTTGTTTTCTTTCGTCACCACCGACAACCATAAACTCAGCGCCTGATAACAAGATACTTAAATGATCTAAGAATAAATATTGGACTCCACATCCAATAACCATATACTTTAATTTGTTTAATAAATTATCTGAATCTAAAGATCCAAAGTGATCATACAAATAAAAGTTTTCAGTTCCTAAAGTTTTATCAAACGCTAATCTTTTTTGCGCTTCGGACACTTCTTCCGAAAGATGCAAAGGCTTTTTGATAGCCATCGACATAAAGCGCAAACCTGTTCTTCCAAGAGATTCTTCCAAAGCCACATAGCCGACTTTTCGATTATGTCGTATAGCGCAATCATAAGCGATCTGAGCAACGAGAGTAGATTTTCCAACACCACTTCCAGCCGTAATAGTGCATATTTCGCGCGCTCTAATACCATATAGTATTCTGTTAAAATCTTGAAACGGATATTCGATACCCTTCTCCATAGGTTTTCTAACATCTTCCCATATCTCCTTTCCATTTATTATGCCGTCAGGTCGTAACGGCTTTGCATTATAAACAGAGTTGACCAACTCCTTCACTCTATTCTGTTTTACCATTTCATTAATATCTTTCAATGGTAGAGCAACATTACTTGCTTTACCTGGTGAAAGTATTTCGCAACAATCTTTCGCAGCTTTCTGTCCTTGAGGATCATTATCAAATATAAATGTAACTTCCTCGAAGGACTCTAAAAAATCAATGTTTCTAGCAATAGCAGTTTTAGCTGATGGAGCGCCGTTAGGTATACTAACGACAGGCCAAGTAGGATTTACTTCATTATATGATAAGGCATCTATCTCACCTTCACATACAACAACACGCTTACCGCCTTCTTTCCATAGTTGTTGACCAAACAAACTTATGTCTTTGAAGTCTCCACGAGTTTCAAAATGTTTATTTGGAAATCTTAATTTCTGTCCTACCATCTTGCCGTCTTTATAATACGGCGCAATATGACAGGCTTTGCCTTTTACTTTTGATACCTTGTACCCAAATTTCTTACAGGTTGTTTCCGATATCTTTCTTTCTGTTAACGCGTGGAATTCTCCACCCTTAATTAAATCTGTTGGCATCACTACATCCTTGTTTGTTTTATATGTTTCACAGGAAAAACAAAAAGTGTGATCTCCGTAATCCGTTAGTGCATCGCTTGATTCACAATCAGGACAAGGTAAATGTGTCTTCATACTTTAGTCATCTCCTTATAGGTTATTATTATTTTTGGCTGCTCATTGTCTTCAACGAACCGCTTGACTACTTCGAGTAAAACAATTTGATCATCGTCTCCCCAAAAAGACCCTTGGCTTGTAAGACAATCCAATGGCCCTTTCGCGAAGTTATCTACATCGCCACGAGGGAATAATCTTTCGATAGTTTTAGGTCGAGGACAAATAATCTCTACCAAGGCAATTATCGGGCCAAACAATTTTTTTCCCTTGTGACTATGTATTTCGTTTCGGACATCCCTACGAAATCTTTCGTAGTTCTTTCCGTAATATGTTCCCCACTTAGTCACCCGTGGGCGAGACGCGGGAACAGGATTAACATTAATCACAAATTCATTCGCGCCTTCGCCCATCAGTTTTTTAAAACTCGATATAAATTTAGATGTTGATATCGAAGTCTTTGTCTTTTTGGTCATCGTGATCTTCCTTTACTTCTACATCATTGAAGTCGTTGGAAGGACTACCGCCGAAGTTACGCTTTTCAACAAGCATAACATTTCTTAGTTGAGCAGTCACACCACGATTACCCCCCGCATTATACGGAACGAGAGCAAACGAAGCTTTAATAAGGTCTCCCGACGCGGGAAATTCTTCTTCGCCTAGCGCTTGCTTTTTAGCATCAACAAATCCAGGTTGATACTTCGTCTTTGCAGTAATCATAACTTTGTCTGCAAATTCTTCTTTGTCAGTATCGTTACCATCTTTAAAACAATAACGAATATTCTTTGGAAGTTTATCCCATTCGGACTCGGCTGCCTTCTTGGATTTCGCTCTAACATTTTCAATGAAATCCGAAACGCCTTCTTGTTTAGGATCAAGCACAAGTGTTACCTTATACTTTCCGTCTGAAAATTCCTGTCCTTCATCAGGTTTTGCTAACCAAGCGTAAGCTGCGGTTGCCGTCGGTGAGACTACTATATCTCTTTGTACTTTTGCCATACTATGTTTTCTCCTTGTTAGTGTATAGTTTCATTACAGGGTAAATGATAAAGCATCTCATCCATAAGATGATCAACATCAATACCCTCACTTTGTAGTTTAATTGTCTTATCTACTGACAAGACACCCAACCTTGAGAATTCTTTGAACGCATCAAGGATTAACATTTCTAAAGCCAACGAGTGTTCTACATTGAATTTAGATGTCTTGGGCATAAGGATGCTCTAAATAATTACGCGAAAAAATACTCTGCATTTCTTACCTCGTTAATATCAAACTCACCTTGTTTTGGTGGGTCAGGTAATTCTACTTTACCATTTGCAAAAGAACTTTCAACAAATGGATGAAATTCATCTCGTAACCAATCACCCTTAAACATCTCAACCGCCGTTTCTCTAATAGTATCTCGCAGTATATCCACATAACAAGGATGCACTCCGAAACTATCGTGTACCGCAGCGATATATTGAATTCCTTTTTTATTTAATTTACAGACAACGGATTGTAATAGACTTGCGTCTAATGAATGTATGACATTCGGCGAACTAGATAACATTTGTTTTCTAGAATTTAATCCACCGCCTACAGGATTTTCATCCCACATAAAATAAGACCCCATAACCGTCTTTACATCAGACTTTGCTATGTTCCAATAAGATTGTTGAACAAGACTTCCCGTTGGTGTTTTCCATTGTAACGGATAGTCAAACTCTGCAAGAGCCGTGGCGACATCTTGAAAGTATTGCATTATAGGTCTCGATGCTACGACGGTTTTTTCAAGAGCAATAATTAATTTGTCTCTCAAGTATGCAGCATTTTCTAAACGCGTACCGCCTTTTAACTTATCAACAAAGCCATCACTAATAAGTTGATCTTGTATACCACGCGGAGTCACACCATAACTTGTAGTCATCGTGGCTCTCTTTGCAGTTTTACGATTGATGTTACCAACCCAACGCTTTGCCTGTGTTAGATTCTTACCATTCTTTATATCTTCATTGACTAATTCTTTTACAACTTCAGCAACATTTGTATATATGTCGTAGCGTTGTGGATCAGAACTACAATTAGTTAACCTTGCGCCTACAGGATCTCGACCAATAAGACTTAAAATTTGTAAACCATTGTTACTGCCGTCTTGGTGTACAATTATATTAGACATATACTTTTCAGGATTATCGACATTGATTGCGTTTCGATATTCCTGACAAGCCTGTAAAAATTCTAATTCTTTATCAGCAGTTGCCCAAAATTTATTGCCGTCAAAAGGTTGAGCTGCACTATCAAGTATCTCTTCCTTGTTATCTTTTACCCACACTTGCATATCTTCAAATGTACCTTTGTCATATCCATAAGTGTTTGCAAGTTTGACACCAAGCCAAAACAACCCGCGCTCTCCAAGTGGATATCTATCTGCAAATCTCATCGTACCTCTACCGAGACTATCAGATTGCGGATTCCAATCAGGCGTCACATAATACATTCTTGTCCTGGAATCACACTTGATAACATTGTAGACCGCCTTGTCACCAATGTGATCCATTAGTTTTATTTTTCTGATAACGGCTTCACGCTTTGACATCTCTTGTGCATTGCGTCCGTGTATCTTTGATAAATTGTATTTGTATTCTGCCCGTTGCACCTTATCCATTTTCTCCCACACATCGTCACTAAGTTTTGGTGGTAGTTTTTCTGCGTTAGGTGAGGGCATACATTCAACCAAGTTTAAATCATTATCGTAAACTTCACGCGCAACTTCTTTGATATCCGTGTCCACAATGAATGGCACTTGTCCTAAGTAGTTTGCTGCGGTGATTGTAGTTTTCGATAATGGGTCATCAAGTGACGCCGTGTGTTTGTGTAAACCACCACGAATAAAATCAATTGGTATCATATAATAACCGCCGTCATATCTTTTGTTTTCTTTATGCCAATACCAATGTCTCGGCGGTATAATCATTGGTCGCAATGTAGGACTATTGTATCCAATATCATTATTAATATCTTCAATCATTTTTCTACATTCAGGCGACAGGAATATTTGTCGTTCAGTTTTATTTCTTATTTGTACATAACGCATCTCAAAGAAACCGCCTGACTCTTCGATCAGGATAGACAATAACTTAGATCCTATGTGCATCTTTGTATCTCGACGCCAATCTAAAGTTTCAATTGCTTTTAACTTTCGTGTCCAATTACCCCATTGCCTTTGATTAAAATTTTTAGCCGTTCTAATTAGTCTAGCTGCAACATCAGGCGTACCTGTAGTTTTACTTTGTTGCTTGCTTTCTCGTAACCACTTCTCGAATTCCATTTGTTGTTTGGTTGCCAATCCAATGTTCAAACATATTGTACGCGCGGGTCTGCCAAGGCCATTGTCAGACATACGAATAGACAATAAATTTTTGATAGCAAGATAGGCAAGCTTGTCAGCTTCTACTTGTGGTAAATACCACCACCAAACAGGGCGCACTCCGCGCCCCGCATTGGCGATACCTTCAATTGCAATCTCTTGTTCTCTTTTGATTGCGGGTATCAGGAGCGACATCTGTTCTTTAAATATCTCTCGACCAACCCCTGTATCGACTAGCCTTGTTTCTTTATCGACCAACAAGCGTCTAAACTTTTCGACGCCTTCGTTGATTGCAGCCATTTCAAACTTTACCTGTTCTTTTTCATCGGTCATTACCTCGGAAAGAACTTTTGTTAATTGAGTTTGCATATCTGACATTACTTTCTCCCTCGTTCTAGCGTTGCTTGGATTAGCTGACGAATATCATTTGACGATTGTTGATATTGTTTCTTCCAATTTCTAGATCGAAAATAAAAAAATAAAATTAATCCAGGCTGAATGATAATAAACAACCACACATTAATTTCTTCGTATGAAAGACCTGTCATTGCTGACAGATCGCGCAGCAATTGGATACACCAATTACACACGCTAACCATTATCTCTTGATACATTCGCGCTCCTTTGATTTAAGATTTCAGTTGCCTTTCGTGACTCAACAGACGGCACTAAATGTGCATATCGTTGAGACATCTGTTCGTTCTTGTGACCAAGTAATTTACTGACAGAATATAAAGACATACCACCTTGCACCAATCGTGATGCAAAAGTATGTCTGAATGAATGACAGGTAAATTTCCCGTATCGATCAACAAGAGTTTTTTCGTTTAATCCTGAAGCTTCGATCGCATTCTTAATTACCCGTGTTGAATAACCACGAGGATTGCCGATCGTTCTCGAAGGAAAAACAAAACCGCTGCACTTATTGTCAAATCGTTTTGTCAGTATTTTTCTGACTCGTTCAGTACAATATATGATACCTTCGTTTGCCACTTTCGATCTATATAAATTGATCCATTGGAATTCCTTATCAACAGAATTCCAGGGCAAACTAGCAATCTCATTGTACCTTGCGCCTGTATCAATCAAAAAGACAACCAAGTCTTTTGAATCACCTTCAGGCAGATTAGACAATAACCTTTCCTCTTCGCCTTCTAAAAGATATCTAGTCTTTTGTTCGACGAAAAGTTTTAAGTCTTTAAAGTTTTCGTTTGGCACATTGCAGTTATAATCGTTCCGTGCCTTATTGTATACACATATCCAAAAAGTTATTTCATTGTTAATAGTCGAATGTTTTAACCCCTCGAATAGTCTTTTGTTTTTCAGCGTCAATAACCACATACGATTTAACCTTGATATCGGTTGGTCTCCGTCGTTGTGATTTAATTTGTTTAAATAAACTTGATAGTCTTTGCCCGCCGACTTACCGAGCGCAATAGTGTCTTCAATGTATTGTCTTGCTGCGCCCGCAATAGTCATACTTTTGTAGTTTTTTAGTTGAACTTCATCCAACTTCTGTTTGTTCTGTTGTCTGAACACAGACAAAGCTTCAGACTTCACTCGTCTCTTTGTACTCTGTTTGTGATATCTGACGATATTCCCTCTGTCATCAACTACAGGCAATGACATCCAATAGTACGGACTATCGTTTCTCTTATATACTGACATTCGTTTGTCCTTTCGTTTGCTTAATGTAAAACCTTATGTCCAATGGTGAGACCATAGGTATACTATAAGTCTATAGTACACTATAGCCCCCCAATGGGCATAAGGATGCTCTAAATAACCACGAGAAGTGTTGCAAAAATGCAACAGACCAGGAATACATAACGCCATTCAAAAATTGGATACAATGGCATTCTGTAGTGAAGCTTCTCGTGGAATCTTTTGTATAGATTATTATTATCCATATCGACTCCTGTTTATTCCGTTAACCTTCGAGAATTCGTTTCCAAGCTGCGCGTACTCGCTCTTGTTCGTCATCAGCATTTGACGGCAAACATTCGGCAGTTGCATCACAAAATTCTTCGACGACTTTTGAGATTATTTTGACCGCTTGTTGCCATTCCATACGCTCGCTTGAACCCTTCCCAAAGCGGACAGGGTTTCCGCTATCTTTCATTACCAATAAAATCACCTCGCTTTCGGTTAGTTACGGACGCGGACTTTCGCCCGCGTTTCGTCCTTATGGACTCGTCAGCGTAACCTTTTGATCGACTACATCGACCGCCTTTTTGTTCATCAAAATTTGATTACAAAGAAAGGCTAAAAGTTTGTCAGACTCTGACCAATGTTTAGTCTCCTGAATCTTGGTTTGTGTAATATCCAAGTCTAGCAGGATTCTTAGCTTTACTTTTTTCTTAGTCGAACTCATCCGTAATCACCTCGCTTTCTTCCATTTCGTCTTCGGGTTGTCCGTTCTTTTCGTCTTCCGTTTCGTCTAACTTTTTACGGAAAAATTTTAAGGTCTCTTCGACATCGATAACTACTCTATCGTTGTCGTCGAGACCCCAAAATACTCGTTGTTTTATGTGCATTTAACTCCTTCCATTATTTGTTTGATTATTCCGATAGTCCACCCATTGCCGAGCATTCTATATCTTTGTGTTTTGCTGACATAATTAGTGTAATTATCGGGAACATTCTGCAACCTTTCGCATTCAACAGGTGTAAGCTTTCGCCAACTATATTTGTCGGTTTCCTGTAAAATTAAATGATTGTCAGATTGAACGCTTGTAAGCGCGTTTGATTTATCGTCAAAACGCATTTCGTATTGTTGATTGTATTTAGTCTCATTAGCCTTTTTACGACCTCTGAGAGCGCCTATACCGATTTTAGGTTCAGTATTACCGCCCATACAAGCGTTGAGCGTTGGCGACTTGCCTTCGACGGAATAAACACGCTTTAAGATATCGTGTCCGTTAATATCGGACGCCATACCTATCTTTTTTAATCCGTCTTTTGATGTTTTTGGATTATCAATTAAAACCATTGTTCGTTGGTTTCGCTCGATAGAATTCCAATACACCGCGCCTTGATATCTAGCCGTCAAACAATGCGCCTTGCCGTTGTTTGTCATTGCCTTATGACTAGTGCCATTTTCTAGGATATCGCATAGCATTATGCCTTTATCCTCGAAATTTTTATTAAATGGAATATTAGTCCAATATAAACGCTTTCGATGTTGCGCGCTTACAAGTGAACTATTTATCTCCACGGGTTCAACGCCAAGATATTTACTAATAATATCCTGACTCTCTTTTTTCATTTTGACATTTTCCAAAAGAAAATATTTCGGTTTTAACTCGTTGAGAATTTCAACAAAGTTAAAAAATAGTTTCGATCTTGGATCTTCAAAATTTAATTGTTTACCCGCATAGCTGAACCCCTGACAAGGTGACCCGCCAAGAAGTAAATCTATTTTTGGAAATTTGTTATCTCTCCAAAATTTTAATACACCTCGAACATCGCCGAGGTGCATTGTATTTGGAAAATTTTCTTGAGCAACTTTGATAGCGTATTTATCAATCTCACTCGCGAAATAATTTTTAACAGGAATCCGCGCTTGTTTTAGTGCAAGCTGACCGCAAGACATCCCGTCAAATAAAGATAAAACATTTAAACCTTCCATTGTTTTACCTTTCCATTATCAGTTAAATAAACGGCGGTCGTCACACTTTGTAGATTTCCCTTTTTATTCTTATATTGAATATTTACGGGAATTTTTGGAAATTTACTAGCAATCTTCCTAAGACATTTTTTATAGGAATTTTCACTAATAACTTCTGTTTGTTCCGCTGACGGAACTTTGCTAATTGTGTAGTCGTATCGCATTTTTTAGCCTTTCTTTTGTTAATATTCTGATAAATAAAAAACCTCATCAGCGCCCGCAACACGGACGGACGCGGGCAAAAATACCCGCGTTTCGGTTTAGCCTGTTATTTGTTCGGTCGTTGTTTTTCTATCAAGATAAACGCGTAAATTTTTAGATTTAGAAATTGGTTGTCCGTGATAGGTGCAACCTGTTTTTCTAAATTCGTCTTTTACATTTTGACCTTTTACACGCATTTTATATCCGTCTTTATTTAGATAGATTTTTAAAAGTTTTATAAATTGCTTTCCAAAATCATCATTCGGGATTTTTTCAAAAGCCATTTCATAACCTACATTGTAAGTTTTATATTTTGGCGCAAGTCTATCGTAAAACGATTTAGACATTAGAGTTTTTTTAACTATTCGTAAAAGGTGGACTAATTCCATATCAAGAATATTTATATATTCCTGTTTGCTTTCCGAAAAGTATTTTAAACCCTCGTCGTTAAAATCTTGTAAATCACACGGGAAAGCGCGCCCGTCGTTATCGTGAATTACTTTGTCGATTTCTAAAAGTTTTCTTATTTGCATTTTATAGCCTTTCTTTTGTTTGTTCTAACTCGGTTATCCTCGTCAGCGCCGACATAATCGACGGACGCGAGCAATTGCCCGCGTTTCGGATTTTTATATAGCGTCAACAACAAAACCGCTTTTGTCGCCTATCGCGTCGCCTTTAGCGTATAAACCGACAACAACGCCTTGTTCATCGTAAAACCTAACATCGGTTTCGTCGCCGTTTATTACACGCATATTTAAAAAAGTTTTTGGCAAAATTTTATCACGAAAAACAACCGCAATTCTCATTCCGTTTTTAATCGCAATTTTTATTTGATCTTGAAACAATGTCTCTATTCCTGAATAACTAAAAGTTAAATC
>CEOY01083289.1_pt1 | contig 20200 bp, 18 predicted proteins | sample 530591 | NCBI WGS metagenome assembly CEOY01 (sample SAMEA2620651, study PRJEB7988) | marine metagenome | biome: marine biome (ENVO:00000447); feature: surface water layer (ENVO:00002042); material: "saline water (ENVO:00002010), including plankton (ENVO:xxxxxxxx)" | depth 5 m
ATCTTTATATTTTTTATTAATAATTTTATCATCCATATTAAATATGAAGGTGGAATTTTTATCAAATCTTTTAATTATATTAAACTTTTCTTTAAATATAGTTTTTTTATTTTTTAATTTTTCTGTATGTCCTTTACCAATATTAGTAATAGTACTTATTTGCGGTCTTGCAATATCAGCAAGAATTTCAATTTCTCCTAAACTATTTGTACCCATTTCTAAAATTAAATATTCTGTCTTTGAATTCATTTCCATAATAGTTAGTGGTAATCCAATCTGATTATTGTAATTTCCTTTTGTACAATGAGTTCTGAATTTTTGCTTAATAATAGAATTTACCATTTCTTTTGTTGTGGTCTTTCCATTAGTCCCTGTTATACCGATGGTTTTAATTTTTGGATTTTTCTCAATTATATATTTACTAAAATCTCTTAGAAAATTACTTGTAGATTTAACAGTAATTGTTTTCTTATATTTTTTCTCAGAAATACATAGCTTTGCATGTTTTTTAATTGCATCCTTTAAGAAATTATCTCCATTAAAATTCTCACCCTTTAAAGCAATAAATATGTCATTTTTTAATAATGTTCTTGTATCAGTAGATATTTTTTTTATATTTTTGAAATTAATATCTGAAGGTAATTCAATAATATCTTTATAATTACTTATAAAATTCTTAAAATGTTTTTTAAAAATTTGCACTTTCTAGACTCTCTTTAACAATTTGATGGTCAGAAAAAGGAAATTTTTTATTGTTAATTTCTTGATATTCTTCATGACCTTTACCAGCAATCAATAGAATGGTTTTTTTGCTTATTTTTTTAATGCCGTACTCAATAGCTTTTTTTCTATTTATTATTGTATATGTATTACTCAACTTTTTAATTCCTTTTTTGATATCTCTAATAATTTGATCTGCACTTTCATTTCTTGGATTGTCATTAGTTAGTATTATTTTATCTGAATATTTATATGCAATTTTTCCCATTTCTTTTCTTTTTAACTTATCTCTTTCGCCACCACATCCAAATACAATAATTATCTTATAAGATTTAAACTCTTCCCTTAATGCAATTAGTGTTTTTTCTAAAGCATCATGTGTATGAGCATAGTCGATAAAAATCTTTTTTTGTTTATTACCAACTGATTCCATTCTTCCACGAGCTCCTTTAAATTTTTTTAACTTTTCAATTATTTTTTTTGAACTTTTCCCTTTCATAATTGAATATGAAAATGCTGCAAGTATATTTTGAAAATTAAAAATCCCAAATAAAGGAGTCTCTACACTGTAGATTTTTTCTCTATTTTTTATATCTAAAATATATGAATTTTTGTTTTTTGATATTTTATTTATAAAAAAATCTGCTTTTTTATTTTTAATTGAATAACTTACTTTAGTTACACCAATCAATTTTTCTTTGAATAGAATTTTTCCATATTTATCATCAATATTAATTAAAGCCATTTTCTTTTTTTTTGAACTCATTAATAAAAACTTTGTGAATAAACTTTTCTTTGAATCAAAATAATTCTTTATATTTTTGTGATAGTCAAAATGGTCTCTGGTGAGATTTGTATAAATTGCTGAATTAAAATGTATGTTTTCAACTCTACTTTGGTCTAGTGCGTGTGATGAAACTTCCATAAATAGTTTCTTTATTTTTTTACCTATTGTTTTGCTCATTAAATTATTAATTTCGAAGGAATCTGGCGTTGTTAAATCAGATGTATTCTTTTTCTGACCTATAGAATTTTCAATAGTTCCAAGTATTGATGTTTTTTTACTCTCCCATATATGTCGTAATAAATAAAGGATTGAGGTCTTACCATTTGTCCCCGTTATTCCGCAGATATCTAATTTTTTGGATGGATTTTTAAATATTCTACAGCATTCATTTATATATGTACTTCGTACATCGGCAGTATAAATTGTGATTATATTTTTATTTTTGATTTCTTTTAAAACTTTTTTGTCAGAACTAACAATTATTTTTGCACCTTTTTTAATTGCTAATGGTATAAATTTATTTCCATCACTTTGGTTACCTTTGAGTGCAAAAAAAACGGAATCTTTTTTTACTGAATTTGTATTATTGGTAATATCTAAAATCTTATTTTTTTTTAAATAAGAAATATTCTCAAACATTTTTTAAATTCCTGGCTCTAAATAAATATCTATTTCATCAAGATAGCTAATTTTTTCTCCTGGTTTTGGATATTGTTTCTTAACAAAACCATTACCGTGCATTTTTATTTTTATTTTTTTATTTTTTGCAATTTCTATTGCCTCTCTTTTTCCTTTGCCTATAAAAGAAGGAGCTTTTCTTTTTTCTGAAATTTTAGTGAAATTATTTTCATCAACCATTATTTTTTCTATTGTTCTCTTAAATGTTGGTGCAGCCCATGTTCCTCCGTATGCATTTGGACCCTTAGGATAGTCAATTGTTATTACTGACAAAAGTTGTGGTTGATCGCTAGGAACAAATCCAATAAAAGACACGATAAATCTTTTATCATGATATTTTCCATTTTCAGCAAATTGAGCAGTTCCTGTTTTCCCTGATACATCAATTCCTTTGATATTTGCTCTATATGCTGAACCTGTCTCAACAACATTTTTTAACATTTCCCTTAATTTTTTTGTTGTAAGGAATTTTAAGACTCTTTTTGCTTCACTTTTTTTATGTAAATATATTTCTTCACCATTAGATTTTTCAATCTTTTTTATAATATAAGGTTTAATAAAGTTTCCACCATTTGCAATAATAGATAATGCCTGTGCAAGTTGAATTGATGAGACAGAGAGTCCTTGTCCAAAACTTATATTTGCAGTTTTTATTTTGCTCCAAGATTCAGAATCACTTAATATGCCAGAAACTTCACCTGGAAGTTTTATTTTTGTTTTTTCTCCAAACCCAAAAGATTTAAGGTATTTATAATATTCTTCTCCGCTTAGTTTTTCTATAATTTTAGATGCACCAATATTACTCGAAAATCTTAAAACTCCTTCTGGATCTAATTTACCTCTAGGGTTGACATCTCTGATTGTATGACCACCTATTTGTCTTTTTCCATTTTCACAATCGATTATCGTGGATTCCGATATTGATCCTTTATCAATTGCAGAAGCTACTAAAAAACTTTTCATTATAGAACCTGGTTCAAACAAATTCCAGATTGGTAGGTTCTTTTTTTCTAAATTCCCGTATTTTTTATATTCATTAGGGTTAAAAAAAGGATATGAGGCCATTGCATAAATTTCCCCAGTATTTGGATTAATTAAAACTCCATATCCCCTTAATGCTTTAGAATCTTTTACAGTTTTTTTAATTTCTTCTTCTAGAATAAATTGATACTTACTATTTATTGTCAATGTTATATTAGATCCAGAGTTTTCTTTAGAAGTGTCATCTGAATCTTTTGCAATAACCTTACCCATACCATCTTTATAAATTGATATAGTTTTCTTTTTTCCTTTTAATATCTCATCAAATTCATATTCTAAGCCTTCTAGTCCTAATTGGTCTATGTTGGTATGTCCTAAGACTTGTCCTGCCAAATGTCCGGAGGGGTATACTCTTTTTGATTCCATTTGTATTCCAACATATTTTAAATTCCTTTTCTTAATTTTTTCCCCAATTTTTGGATCCACTAATCTTTTAATCCAAACAAAATACTTTTTAGAGTCAAGTTTTTCTCTAATCTTTTTATACGAAATTCCTAAATCTTGAGATAATATTTTTGCGTATTTGTTTTTTTCTTTTATTGCTTTTGGGTTAACATATATTGAAGGATATTTGACACTTGTTGCTAAAATTTCTCCGTTACTATCTAATATGTTTCCTCTTTCTCCAGATAATGTAAAAGGATTACTTTCACCTGCGGCAAATTTCAATGGTTTTTGACTGTCTATGATTTGTAAATAAAAAATCTTAAAAATGATTACTGTGAAACATAATATGAAAATAGAGTTAATAATTTTTAATCTTTTTGTGAAGTTAGTCTCATCTTTTTTAATTGAATCAATTAATTTATTCATATATAACACTTCTAATATTTTTATTTTTTGGAAATTTCATATTATTTCTTGTTGCAATATCTTTTAACCTTGAATTCGATTTTAATTTGGAAATTTCTGTTTTTAATAATTTATTTTTTAAATTTAATTTATTATAAATTTTATTATTTTTTGCTAATTCATACCCAATTTTAGTTATATAGGCTTTTGTTGATATAATTCCTAGCAGTAAACTAATTATTAAAATAAAATAGGATGATCTATTAAAAATTTTTTTTGCAAATTTAAATATTTTTGATTTGTTTCTAATTAAAATTGTATTGGACGTATTTATCATATTATTTCACCAATTCTTAATTTTGCACTTCGTGACCTTGAATTCTGATTAATTTCTGCACTTTTAGCTACAATTGGCTTTTTAGTTAATATTTTTAATTCTGAAGTTTTTTCACAATCGCATATCATTTTACTAGTAGGACATATACAATCTTTTTCCAAATATTTCATAAAATTTTTTACGATTCTGTCTTCAAGTGAATGAAATGATATGACCATTAATTTCCCAGAACTTTTTAGTAATTTTGTTGAATTATTTAAAAATTTCTCGAGTGATTCGAGTTCATTATTTACAGCTATTCTTAATGCCATAAATGACTTTGTTGAAGAATTAATTTTACCTTTTTTATAATTTATTCTGTTAATTAGATCTGATAATTGTTTGCAAGAAAAAATTTCTGCAATCTCTCTATTTTTACCTATTTGATTAGCAATTTTTTTATGATTTCTTTCTTCACCATAATTTTTCAAAATCTCTGAGATATCATTTGTTGAAAAATTATTAATAATATGGTGTGCATCTAAATCTTGATTTTTATCCATCCTCATATCAAGTCTTTCATCGCTATTAAAACTAAAGCCTCTTTTGTCATTTTCAATTTGATATGATGATATTCCTAAATCCGCAAAAATATAATCAACTTTTGTTTCAATATGTTCTTGTATGTTACTAAAATTATCATTTATATATTTAATTTTTTTATTAAAATGTTCCAATCTTTTTTTTGCTATTTCGATTGCATCACTATCTCGATCGAAACAATATATAAATGAAATATTTTCTCGATTTTTTAGAAAGTTTAAAGTATGACCACCTAGTCCTAAAGTTGCATCAATTATTTTAAGAGATTTTTTCTTATCTAAAAAAGACAAAACCTCTTCAGCCAAAACTGATTGATGATTAAATTCCATTAATCTCGTTCCTACTTTTTTGAAATTTTTTAAAACTATTTTTCATATAATTATTCCATGTGGATTCACACCAGATTTCAAAACGATTTAATATTCCAACAAAAATAACTGTATCTTTAATATTAAGTTTTTTCCTAAGTAAAGGAGGTATGTTAATTCTTCCCTCTGAATCAATTGAACATTCATTTGCATTACCTACCAGGTATCTTTCAAATTCAACAGTCTCATTTTTAAAACTAGGTAATTTTGATATTTTTAATTCTAATTTTTCCCATTCTTTAATCGGATAAGATATTAAACAATTTTCAAATAATGAAATTATAATTTTTTTATTAGAATATTTTTTAATTAGTGTATCTCTGAACTTAGCAGGCATACTTACTCTTCCAGATTTTGAAATTGAATGTGAATATTGTCCCCTGAACAAAATAACTCCTTTATGCCAAAAAATGACAAAATCTACCTTCTAGTAATTTTAGAAAAAAAAATTAATAAAGTCAATAAGATAAGCTAATATTTAATATGGCAAAAATAAGAATTTTGATAAATGATAAATCAAACATTGTTCTTTTTAATTACTTATATTCCCAATTTCAGCATCTAGGCTGGCCTAGATCTATAAAATCAAAAAAAAATGTTATTTTGGTATTTACAACTAAGGATTTAATACATAAAAATTTAAAAATTTTAAATATTATAAAAAAACATGTTGATTTTGATATACAAGAAGTAAACAAAGATGATAAAACTATTATTCCTGACTAACTAAGTTTATAAAACCCGTAATACTGCCTATTAAAGCTTTCCTTAATCCACCGAAGTCCTTTTTGCTTTGAAATAATCTTGCTGATTCTGGGTCCACTCCAGAGAGCTCTATCGCAACTTCTTCTTCATTTGTAATTTTTTTCTTTATGCAATCTTTTACACAAATTTCCCATGCTTTTAATTGATCTATGTGTTTTTTAAGGAGACGATCCGCATTAGGTCTAATAGCATGATGTGCAAAAGCAAGTTTTAATGGGTTAAGCTTGACCATTTCATTTATAGAGTTAATTCCTGATTCTATTCTATAAGGATGCGGTGTCGTTGGGACCATAGCATCATCTAGCCCAGGAATAAACATTCCTACCGAATCTCCGCAAAACATTATTTTGTTCTCCATCATCATAAAACTAAAATGATGACTCGCATGACCAGGAGTTTCAATCCATACAAATTCATGACCATTTACTTCAATATCAAACGTTTTATCATTTATTGGAATTATTAAATCTTCTTTCACAGGTTCTGGTTTTTGGTACATTTCAGCAACCCAACCTAAAGTATCTAAAGATGATTGCCATAAAACTTTATCAGGATCTATTAGATGAGGAACTCCCCTTCTATGAACTATTACTTTAGTTTTATTAAAATATTTTAAAAATGTTCCTAAACCTCCAGAATGATCAAGATGAATATGAGTTAAAAATACATATTTAAGATTATCCGGAGTAACTTTCATAAAACTTAATTGATTAATCAATTCTTCAATTCCACATGTTGGTCCAACATCAACAACTATAAATTCTTCACCAACTTTAATTAAATAAGGTGCAATAAACTCTTTCTCATTATCAACCTTTAAATCAAGTTGCCAAATTTTCTCTTCTAGGTGTTTAATATTATCCATTGGATTCTCCTTAATGTAGATGAGATGAATAGAAAACAAATAAGTTAATATTGTTAAAAATTAATTATTTTTGACAAATTCATTTCAATATCTAAACATATTTTATTATATTAGTTTTAGGAATAAAGGTAAATTAAAATTAAAATTTTTTCATCAACAGTAAACATAGCATTTTTAACACTACTAAGTAGGATTTTCGGATACATTAGAGATTTGCTCATAACTTTTTTCTTTGGTGCATCAACATCTACAGATGCATTTTATGTTGCTTTTAGAATTCCAAATCTCTTTCGTAGATTACTAGCAGAGGGATCCCTTAGTAGTACCCTTGTTCCATTTATAAAAGATGAAATTTTATCTGGAAATATAAAAAACTTCTCTGAGTTTAGAAGTAAAATTTTTACAATATTAATGTTAGTTCTAACTATTCTAACGATTATTTTTTATTATTTATCTGAACCCATAATACAAGCTTTTGCTTATGGTTTTGATACTGAGAGTATAAAATTGGCCGCAGACATGCTATCAATTATGTCTCCCTTTTTACTGTTTATTTCTTTGTCTGCATTTAACATGGGTTTGCTCAATGCTAATAATAATTATCTACCACCAGCCTTTTCTCCCGTTATTTTTAATGTTGTTGTAATATTTGTTTTAATTTTTTCTTATTTTTATTTAAAAATTTCTATTTATTCAATTTCGTATGCGGTCCTTCTAGGATCTTTATGCCAGTTTATTTTTTTGATACCTTTTGTTATTAAAAGAAATTTATTTTATGGAATTACATTTAATAATTTAATAGATTCAAAAATATCAAAATTTTTTATTATATTGGGTCCACAAGTTTTGGGTTTAGCAATTTATAATATTAATATCCTTATAAATACTCAATTTGCTTCTTTTATGGAGAAGGGTTCTGTTACATACTTATACTTATCAGAGCGCCTTTTGGAATTTCCTTTAGGTATATTCGCAGTTTCGATTGCAACTACATCTTTAACAAAATTTTCTGAGATGTCATCACAAGGTAATTTGAAACACATTCAAAATTATCTTAATGAAAGATTAAAGTTTTTATTTTTTTTATTAATACCTTGTGCTTTAGTATTTATTCTCTGGGGTTATGAAATATGTAATTTATTATACAAAAGAGGAGAATTTACAACGATTGATTCATTTAACACGTACAAAGCATTATTTGCATATTCTGTCGGTTTAGTATTCGTTGGTGGAGTAAGAGTTCTTACTCAGGTTTTTTATTCTATTAAGAATACAAAAATTCCCGTTTTTCTATCTGGATACAATCTTTTAATAAATATATTTTTTTGTTATCTGTTGTCCATAGTTTTTAATTTAGGGTTTTTTGGGCTAGCTCTTTCATCTTCTTTATCAGCTTTGATATTATTTTTTTCACTAATACTAAATCTAAAGAAAAAAAATATCAGCGTTAAAATATTTTCGTTATTAAAATATTTAATTTTTATATTATTTCTATCATCAGCAATAATTTTTTTGATAGAATTTTTAGCTAATAATTTTTCTTTTTTTATTCAAAATCAGTTTATAGTTTTGGTTAAGATTTTTATTTTTATAATTCTTTATCTTTTATTTGCCTATGTTTTCAAAGTAAAAGAATTAGATTTAATTAGGTCGTAAGTTTACTTATTTTTTTTTTGTTTTAATCTAAAAATATGAAAATACTTTTTATCAACGGACCAAATTTAAATATGTTAGGTACTCGTGAAAAAGATGTGTACGGAAATCTGAATTTAGATGAAATAAATAATTTGATTAACGAAAAGGCAGATATGATTGGTGCTGAAGCTGATTTTTTTCAATCTAATGTTGAGGGGAATTTAGTTACTAAAATTCAGGAATCCAGAGATTATGATTATATAGTTATTAATCCTGCGGCATTTACTCATACCAGCATAGCAATCAGAGATGCACTGCTGTCAATTAATGCCAAATTCATTGAAGTTCACTTATCAAATATTTATAGCCGCGAAGATTTTAGACAGAATTCTTATATTTCTTCAATAGCAATTGGTGTTATTTCAGGTTTTGGACATATTGGGTATCTTTTAGCTTTAGACTATCTCAATGCTTTAAGAGATTAATCTATAAACAATGAAAAAAATTTGGAATTTAAAAGAAATAGATAAAAAAGATATAGATAATTTAGTTTTAGAACTAAATATATCAAAAGTCCTTTCAAAATTATTATTAAATCGTGGTGTATCAACAAAAAATGATGCTAAAGATTTTTTTTTCCCTTCATTGGATAAAATGCCAAGCCCTTTTTTGATGTACGGTATAGATAAGTCGATTGAAAGAATAATCTTAGCAATTGAAAGAAATGAAAAAATAATTATTTATGGTGATTTTGATTGTGATGGAATAACATCTACTGCCATTTTATTTAGTTTCCTAGAATCTATTGGCTCTAATGTGGGTACTTACAATCCCGATAGAATGACCGAGGGGTATGGGATTAACTTTGAATCAATTAAAGAGCTACATAATCAAGGAACAAAGCTTTTAATTACTACTGATTGTGGCATTTCAGAAAATGATGTAATTACGAAATCAAAAACTTTTGATATTGATTTTATTATTACTGATCATCATACTGTTCCTGAAGTTTTACCCGATGCGTATTCAATAATAAATCCTAAATTGTCTCAATGCTCTTATCCATTTAAAGATATTTGTGCTGCAGGAGTAGTTTTTAATTTAATTGTTGGACTAAGAAGTAAACTTAGAGAGAAAGGTTTTTTTGAAAACATTGATGAACCAAATTTAGCTAGGTATTTAGATTTAGTTTCAATTGGAACAATTGCCGATAGCATGCCAATCACTGGTGTTAATAGAATTTTTGTTTCTAACGGTTTAAAAGAAATAAAGAAAACTACCAGAAAAGGTCTAAAGCATTTAATAGGTGGAAAAGATAAAGAGAAATTTATGGTAAGAGATATATCTTTTTTGATTGCTCCTAAAATAAATGCAGCTGGCAGAGTAGGAAAAGCCTCCGATGCGGTCAACTTATTAACAAATAATGATGAAAATGAAATAGAAAGACTAGTAGGAATTTTAGAGGCTAACAATACCAATAGGCAACATATACAAGAAAAAGTTTTTTCTGAAGCAGATAATATTGCACAGAAAAAACTCAAAGATAATCCTCAAAAGTCATCATTGGTTTTATATTCTCCAGATTGGCATCCAGGAGTGTTAGGAATTATTGCTTCTAGAATTGTAAAAAAATTTGGTGTTCCTTGTGCAGTATTATCATCGAAGGAATCTATTGCTAAAGGGAGTCTTAGAACTGCTAATGATATAAATTTGTATGATATCCTAGAAAAATGCTCAGAGTATTTGATTCAGTTTGGGGGTCATAGTGCTGCTGCAGGAATTACGATTAAAGAAAACAATATATTAAAATTTGAGCAATTATTTGACCAATTAGTAAGTAAAAATGACATTATAATAGGTGAAAAAATTAATATTGATTCAACAATAGATTTAAATGAAATTAATATTAATTTAATTCGAGACATTGAAAAAATGGAACCTTTTGGAAAAGGTAACCCTTATCCGATTTTCTTAGTAAAAAATGTCGATATTCAATCAAAAAGAGTTTTAAAGGAAAAACATCTAGAGCTATATATTGGTGATAGCACAGTAAGAAAAAGAGGAATTTGGTTTAATTTTAAAAAACCTATGGAAGAAACAAATAAAGCAAATATAGTTTTTACTATTCAAAGAGACCAATACAGGGGTGATGATAATTTAAATTTGAATATCATTGATATTGAATGGTCTTGACATTGAATAGTTTAAGTTACATAATCTCACAAAATAGGAGAAGTAAATGAAATTGAGAAAAATATTATTTTTTATTTTGTTAATATTTTGTGTAAATAATATTGCAATTACTAAAGAAGTTGATGAAGAATACAATAGTGCATCTTCGAATGATACCAAAATTAGTGAAACAAAAAAGAATAAGAAATTTAACTACGATGAATCATATGGTCCAACACCAATATTTTCTATTGGGGGTGGTTTTTTAATAAATCCTGGTGGATATAATATTGACACAAAACTTGATATACCTTACAAAGATAATTTATATATCGGTCCACATGTTTATTATGGAAGTTCAAGTGATGAAACAAATTTTGGATTAACTGGAAATATTAAAAAAGTTTTAGAATCTGAAGATCCTAAATTAATTCCATCAGTTGAAATTGGTGCAGGAATTTTGGTTAATGATGAGGACAATAATAATGACGATAATAGTTCTTATTTCTTAATTCAAATAGGTGCTGGATTTGATAGAGTCATTTCTGATAATATGAGCTTTGGTATTCATTTGTATAATAATTATGGAACAGATTTCGATGACTCAACTAACCATTTAACTCTAGTTGCAGGGATACAAATTAGATTATATTAATTTAGTCCCCCAGGGGCATTAACTTATGTCATCTTCAAAACCAAACAATATCATTTTATTAGGCTCAGGAGCAACAGGAGGATATCTAGCTCAGGAATTATCTATAGAGAATAATGTTATTTTAGTTGATAAAGATATAAGTAAAATTAATCAGTTAAAAAATAAAAGTAACATGGATTTAATGGCCATTACTGGAGATGCCGCAGATTTAAATACTTTTAAAGATTTAGATTTAAATTCAATTGATTTTTTTATAGCTTGTACCAACGATGACCAACTTAACCTTCTAACTGCAATGTATTTTGAAAGAATTCCAGGAATTCAGACTTTAATTGTGTTAAAAGAAAGTAAATATAAAGATTATCCTGGAAGATTAGGTTTTCCTGAAATTAAAACTTTCTATCCTGGTGATATTGTTTCTGAAAAAATAGTAAATTTATTTGAAACACCCTATTCGTGGGAAACCGATAAAATTGCTGATTCTAATGTTTTATTTTTAAAAGTTAAAATTGAAGAATCTAGTGATCTTATAGGGAGATCTATTTATTCATTAAATAAAGATGGTGATAAGAAATGGAAATTTTTAGCAATAACTGAAGATGCTCAATCTGAAAAATTAAATTATATTAAGGCAGATAATACAACAATAAGATTAAAATCTGGTGACATAGCTTTAGTTTTATTAGTAGACGAACATGAAAAAGATTTTGAGAAATTATATTTTGCAAATAAAGAGATTGATATTAAAAATATTTTTATTGTTGGGGAATCATATATTTCTGAGAACGTTGCAAAAAAATTAATAAATAGAAAATGTAATGTAAAAATTTTAGTATCAGATAAAGCAAGAGGAAGAGAGTTGTCTGAAACTTTAAATGATGCGCAAATTATTTACGGAGAACCTACTAACAAAGATATATATATAGAACATGGTGTTGATGAAGGTTGTGATTATTTTCTAGCTTTAACAGAAGATGATGAAATAAATGTATTAAGTGCATTATTATCTAATAAGCTTAAAGCTAAAAATTCCCTTGTAGTTTATTCCAAATCTGAATACCAAAATATTATCAATAGTATCGGAGCAGAGCGAGAGGTTAATGTTAAATATTCAGTTGTAGGTGAAATTAATTCTTATATAATGAGGAAAAAATTTGCTCATGAAACAATTATTGATGAGGATACAAAAATATTTGAATTTAAATCCTCAAGAGATATAAGTCTTAAAGATGAATTAGATTCAATAGTTCTTGCTTTGATTATAAGAGGAAGCGATTCAGTAGAATATATAACTGATTTAGATGATCGAAAAATAAACAAGGACGACTACGCAATAGTAGTTACGTTAAATCAAGATGCAGAAAAAAAACTTGAATCGATAATATTAGAATGAATATTTCAAAATCTTTATATATTAGTGGTGTTTTTGTAAGATATTTTTCGTTCTTTTTATTACTCCCATTAGCATCTATTTTTTTTACGAATTATAGTCTTAAATCTTTTTTAAGTAATGATTTTTTAATAAAGTCATTACCATTTATTTATTCTTCAATAATTGCTCTCATTTTCAGTCTAATAATTACTAATTACTCACAAAAAAAATTGAATTTTAATGACAGTTTGGGTAGGAAAGATGGCTTTTTGATTGCTTCATTAATTTGGATATTCGCAGGATTCTTTGGTGCTTTACCATACTATTTTTCTTCATCTTTGATTCCTAATTTCTTTTCTGAAGTAGAACCACTTTTTAAAAATAATATATTCATAAATTCTTTTTTTGAATCAGTTTCTGGAATAACAACAACAGGAGCCTCAGTTTTTTCTAATTTTCCTAATATAGACCAGCACTATATGATAATTTTTTGGAGATCATTGTCCCAATGGTTAGGTGGTATTGGAATTATTTTATTAGTGTTAATAATTTTTCCGAAAATATCGGTTGGGATAATGCAATTAGCTTCTGACCAAGAAGGAACTGGACCTCAAAAGGAAAGGATTACACCTAAACTTTATCAAACCGGTTTAACTCTATTATTTATTTATTTAGGAATTACATTATTACTTTTTTTTGTCCTATATTTTATTGGTAATTTAAGTTCTTTTGATTCAATAGTTCATTCTTTCAGTACAGTTTCATCAGGTGGTTTTTCTAGTTATGAACTAAATGTTGAGGGAATGGATAACTTTAAAGTTGAAATGATTATTTTAATTTTTATGTTTTTGTCGGGTATTAGTTTTGCAATGTTTTATTATTTAATAAGTGCAAACTTTAATAAAATTTATGAAAATACTGAATTCAAAGCTTTTGTCTTAATAAATATTCTTTTAATTTGTTTATTAGTATTAATTTTAAATAATAATAATATTTTTGATTCATTAACAGAGACACTAAGATATGGAGCATTTCAGGCAGTTTCTATCTCTACTGGAACTGGATTTACATCTTATAATTTTAATCAATGGCCTGGAGATGCGAAAATTTTACTTCTTATTATTTTAATAATTGGAGGCTCCTCTGGTTCTACTACGGGAGGTATTAAAATAATTAGATTGGTAATTATACTTAAAAGCATTTACTTAGAAATTAGAAGAAGAATTAGTCCAAATGTAATTTATACAGTGAAAATAAATAATAAATCATTAGATGATGAGGTTGTATCAGGTGTTATGTCATTTCTCTTTCTTTTTTTAGCATTAACAATATTTTCAATAATATTACTAAGCTTATTAGAACCTAATGTATCAATAACAACCGCAGCATCGGCTGTTCTATCATCAATATCTAATTTAGGACCAGGTTTTGAAGGTATTAATCCTCATTCAAGTTATAATTTCTTTTCATCTAGCTCCAAAGTTCTATTAACCTTTTTAATGTTACTCGGCAGGCTTGAGATATTTACCATGATAGCTTTACTACTTCCATCATTCTGGAGAAAATATTAAACTTTTTTATGTTAAAATTTTTTAATATATCATGGAAAAAAGGATAGTATTGATTGGTAATTTCGATGGATTACATATTGGCCATCAGAAATTAATTTCTAAAGCAAAAAAAATTGCATACGAAAAAAATGCCAAAGTTGTTGGAGTAACATTTAATCCACATCCTCGAGAAGTATTATTGAATGAAAAGATTGATCTCATTCTTCCTTATTCAGAGAAAAAAAAACTAATGTTTGAATATGGTATTGATATAGTTGATGAGATTAAATTTGATAAAGATATATCAGAATTTTCTCCAGAAAAGTTTATTATGGATAAAATTATAAATTTACATAATCCTTCAGATATAATAGTTGGAAATAATTTTCGATTTGGTGCCAAAGCTAAAGGAAATCCTGATCTCTTAAAAAGTTTTCTAAATGATAAAGTTGTAATTCATAATGAAGACATAATTGAGAAAGATGATGAATCTGTTAGTTCATCCCTAATAAAGAATTATCTTAAATCTGGTGATGTAGAAAAAGTAAACTTATTGATGGGAAGAAAATACCATTTATTTGGAACTGTAGTGAAAGGAGAACAAAGAGGTAGAGAGATTGGATATCCTACAACAAATCTAAAAACTTCATGGAATTATCTACCAAAAGGTGGCGTATATGTCACGAGAGTAAAAATAAAAAATGTATATCATGAGAGTATTACAAATATAGGTGTCAGACCAACGTTTGGAAAAAGTTCATTGCAAATTGAATCACATATATTTAATTTTAATGAAGATGTCTATGGAGAAGAGATTATTATCGACTTCTTAAAACGTATTAGAGATGAAAAAAAGTTTGAAACTATTGAAAAACTTATAGAGAATATAAGCCAAGACGTTAAATATGCTAAAAATTTTTTTGAGGTAAATAAATGACCATTTCAGGAAATACTAAAGTTTATTCCGTTATTGGAAACCCAATAGCACATAGTAAATCTCCTAATATGCATAATGCTGCTTTTAGGGAATTGAAAATAAACGCCTGTTATATACCTATAGCACCCTCAAAGGATGAGGTAGAAAATATTTGTTCTTTAATAAAATCATCAGTTATTAAAGGCTCAAATGTGACAATTCCATATAAAGAAGAAGTGATGAAATATGTTGATGAACTTACAGATGAAGCAAAATTAATTGGCTCTGTTAACACACTATATTCAAAAAATAATAAATTAATTGGTCATAATACAGATGGCTTGGGATTTAGCAGATCTCTTTTTGTTGATAATAAATTTAATCCAGAAAATAAAAAATCTCTAATTATGGGTGCAGGTGGTGCATCAAAAGCAATCTGTTCTAAATTGTCATCAAACCGAATTAGTCAAATTGATATATTTGATATCGATAAAGAAAAAGCAGATGAACTTAAGAGGCATCTTCAACAATTTAATTTCGATGTAAAAATAAATATTATTGATAACAAGGAAGTTGATAAAATTGCTGAAAATTCAGATTTGATTGTAAATTGCACCCCCGTGGGAATGAAAGAGGAAGACCCAGAATTAATTAATTCTGATTTTTTTAATAGCAATCAATTTATCTATGATTTGATATATACACCTTCAAAAACTAGATTATTAAAAGATGCTGAAATTAAAGGTGCTAAAATAATTAATGGTTTAGATATGCTAGCTTATCAAGGGGCTGAAAGTTTTGCAATCTGGGAAAATGTAAACCCTCCTTATGAAATAATGTCCAAGGAGTTAAGAATTGGATAATTTTAGTTGCTGGTATCAAAATATTAATGATGAAAATAAAAAATATCCGATAGAAGAAATTTTATACAGATGCCCTGAAACAGGAAATTTACTTGAAGTGGTTCATGATATTGATGCACTTAAATCTTATTCACCTGAATATTGGAAAGATAAATTTGATTCAAGATATAGGAAACAAAGCTGGCCTTATGGAAGTGGAGTATGGGGCAAAAAAGAATGGGTTGTTCCTTTTATTGAGGACAAAAATATTGTTTCAATGTATGAAGGAGGAACGAATTTATTTTGGGCTGAGCGTTATGGTAAACAGATTGGTGTTGAAGATCTATGGATAAAAATGTGTGGTAATAGCCATACTGGTTCATTTAAGGATTTAGGTATGACAGTTCTTGTTTCATGCGTAAAACAATTAATAGATAATGGTAAAGATATAAAAGCTGTAGCTTGTGCATCAACTGGTGATACCTCAGCTGCATTGAGTGCATATTGTGCTGCTGCTGGACTTAAATCAATAGTTTTTTTACCCAAGAATAAAGTTTCTGTAGCTCAGCTGGTTCAACCTTTAGCAAATGGAGCAACTGTTTTATCAATTGATTCAGATTTTGATGGTTGTATGAAAATTGTCCAAGAGGTTTGTAAAAAAAATAATATATATTTAGCAAATTCTATTAACTCTTTAAGAATAGAAGGACAAAAAACTATAAGCATTGAACTTTGTCAACAGTTCAATTGGGAAATTCCTGACTGGATTATAATTCCAGGTGGGAATCTAGGTAATATTTCTGCTCTTGGAAAAGGTTTCTTAATGTTGAAAGAAATTGGTTTAATTAATAAACTCCCTAGGCTTGTTTGTGCTCAAGCAGAAAATGCTAATCCATTATATTTAAGTTTTTTAAAAGATTTTAATTCTTTTGAACCTGTTGTAGCTAAAACAACCTTAGCAAATGCGATTCAAATTGGAGATCCAGTTAGTATTGAAAAAGCAATTAAAATCTTAAAAACTTTTGATGGTATAGTTGAGCAGTCTTCAGAAGATGAGCTAGCATCATCAACTGCAAAAGTTGATTTGACTGGAACTTTTAATTGCCCACATACAGGAGTTGCAATTTCTGCCTTCGAAAAATTAGTCAAAAAAAATATTATAAAATCTGATGAAAAAGTAGTAATTATTTCTACAGCTCATGGATTAAAATTTGTAGATTCTAAAATTAATTATCATATGGAAAATTTGAAAGGTATTTCAAACACTTTTTCAAATTTACCAATTGAGGTTGATAATTCTTTCGATAAGGTAATGAAAGTTTTGGAAAGTGAACTTTAAATGATTAATGATTTTAAAGGTTTATATTTAATAACAGATGAAAAACTTATAAATCAAGATAAATATTTTGATATAGTTGATTTAGCATGTTCGCTGCAACCCTCTATTCTCCAATTTAGAATTAAAGATTGTGACTACTCAGAAATTTTAGATAAGGCTAAAGAATTAAGAAAAATTACAAGAAAACATAATACAATTTTTGTTATTAATGACTATCCACAATTAGTTGAAGATGTAGATGCAGACGGTTTACATATCGGAATAACTGATATGAGTTTTGATGAATGTAGAAGTTTGTTGGGAAATAATAAAATTATTGGAGTCTCATGTTATGGGGATATTGATAGAGCAAAAGAATTTATAGAAAAAAAAGCCAATTATATTGCAATTGGTACACCTTATAAAACAAAGACAAAGCCAAAAAGAAAGTTTACGAATTTAGAAACAATGAAAGAAATAGTTAATTTAGACCCAAATTTCCCAATTTTTGCTATTGGAGGAATTGAAACTTCTAATGTTGAAGAAATTATGAATACAGGAGTTAAGGGTGTTGCCGTGATCAATGGAGTTTTTGGGAGCGATAATATAAAATCAAAAATTTTAGACTTTAAATCATTACTTAAAAAATTTGTTTAAATTTTTCTTGTCTCTTTTAAAATCAGCTAACCTTTCAGATAATGCATGACTAAAGATTGGCAAAGCAATTGTTGCATCACAATAGCACTGAACAAGATCACCATTTGGGTCTTCTTTACCCCATGAAACAGCTTCTTCAAAAGTACATCCTGATAAGCTTCCCCATTGAGGTGAATCAGTAGTTATCTGTATAGCATACTTATGTGGGTAATAAGTTTCATCTTCCCCAAGTCTTTCTCTAAATTTACCTTTTTCTCTGTTTGGCACTTTTCTGTCTTTATAGAGCAAGTCTGCAGTAACAGAAAAAAGTTGTATCCAATCTTTTGGAACACCACCACCTATATAAACAACTCCTGTATCTTTAACTTTTTCTGCCAGCGACATATATTCAGAGTAATCTTTAATCGAATCAATTTTTAAATTAAAATTTTTTGATTTCGCTATAAGAGCGGCATCTCCATATGGACTATCAGGAAATGCTGGGCAGAAAATAGGTATATTGTTTTTTGCTGCAACCGAAACAATGGAATTGATGTTTTTTTTATCCAACCATTCACCAAAAATTTTTAAAAAATCTCTTGAAGAATAATTTTTTTCTTCATCTAAAGTCATTATGAATTCAGAAATTAATTCGGTCATCTCAAGATATTCAGATTCATCTCCCAATATATCATAATATCGGTTATATCCTTTTTCGAATAATTCAGGATCATTTGCATTGTGACTATACTGTATGTAGGAACCACCCATAGCTTCCACTATATCTTCAGAAATATTTGCACCGGTGGGAATTAGCATATCAATATAATTATTTTCCATTAACCAATTGATTATTTTCCACTGTCCAGTTGTTGACAATGAGGCTGCATATCCAAAAATAATTGTAATATCAGGATTTTTAATCATTTTTTCATATATTGAAACGGTTTTTGCCAGATTTTTGCCTTGAAAGCCAGTATTTTCCATTAATTTTAATAAATCTGACACTTTCCTATCCTTTTTTACTTCGATAGACTCTACTTTTTTTAAATCTTTTATATCCAAGACATTTCTCCTTAAATAAACTTAATTTAAAATCTTGATTACATGATAACTAAACTAATTGACAAAAAAATTATATATTTCATAATTTTTATTTCAATCAGATTACGGATATGGTTTTCATGTCTTGGAGGTTTTTCAAATGGGATATAATTTCAGTAAAAGGACTAGTCATTTCACTCTACCAAAACAATGGGCAAGTATGAGAGTTGCTAAAAAACTTGAGAAGGAAACAGGAAAAAAGATTATTCATTTTGAAAAAGGTGATTATCAAGGCCCTGACTTTGAAACACCTGAACATATATTAAAAGCTACAGTAGATGCATTAAATGCAGGTTACGTTAGATATGACCCAGGCCCTGGTTTACCAGAACTTAGAGATTATATTGCAAACGAAGTTATGAAAGAAAGAAGACCTGGAACTAAACCAGAAGAAGTAATAGTTTGTGCTGGTGCAAAAAATGCTTTAACAATGTCGCTTCTAACTTTACTAGAAGACGGTGATCATGTAATTTTCCCTAACCCAGGATATCCACCAGATGAAGTTTGGGCTAAATATGCTGGTGCAAAAATCGATCATACTCCTTTAAATCAAGATGACTGGCAATATGATTTAAAAAAACTAGATGAAATGATTACTGATAAAACAAAATTATTAATCATAAATACTCCTCAAAGACCTAACGGTCAACTGGTTGAAAATCCTGAAGAGATTGCTGAGTTAGTTTTAAAACATCCTGATTTATTAGTTATTACTGACGAAATTTTTAGCCAAGTTATTTATGATGGTAAAAAACATAAAACTATTTCTTCAATACCTGAAATGAAAGACAGATGTATCGTTATTGATACATGGTCTAAAACTTACGCCATGACTGGTTGGAGAATTGGATTTGCTGTCGCAAATGAAGAAATTATTACAAAATTATCTATTTTTCTTCAAGATTCAATTACGAATGTTGCTGCTTTTATTCAAAGAGCTGCATTTGAAGCTGTATCGGGACCGCAAGATTGGACATATGAAAAACGTGAACTATTACAACACAAAAGAGATTTAATGGTTAAAGGATTAAATGAAGTACCAGGAATAAAATGTATTACACCTCC
>CEOY01026975.1_pt1 | contig 19316 bp, 21 predicted proteins | sample 530591 | NCBI WGS metagenome assembly CEOY01 (sample SAMEA2620651, study PRJEB7988) | marine metagenome | biome: marine biome (ENVO:00000447); feature: surface water layer (ENVO:00002042); material: "saline water (ENVO:00002010), including plankton (ENVO:xxxxxxxx)" | depth 5 m
TTCTCAACCTTACCACCAACACGAGTTAGGTAATTTGCCGCTTGATCGACTTTGCCAAGCAATAACTGACCCTGCTGTGTCATATAGTTGTTATTTGAAAAGTAATTGTCCAACGCACCTTTGACTAACGGACTGACCTCGCCAATAGAGCCATAAAACTCTTCTTTTCTTTTATCTATTTCGTCTGGCTTGCCACCCATAAGGAATGGCTGTGCCATTTCTTGATATAATTTTAAACGATCAAACTCACGGAGCTTTGCGTCATGCGCTTCTTTTGCTCTTTTTGCGGCAAGATTTCTTGCGTTCTCACTAGCCATGTTTCTAAGAACGTCTTGGCTTGGTGCGCCACCACGTATGTAGTTAGACCCACCTGCCATCTGGTCAATATAATCCTGATAATCCTTGAACGTAGCGTAAGGGTTGTCTTTTTTAAAGGTCTCAAACGCTTTAGCAAAATCTCGCCGTTGGCGAGTATTATACTTTTCGCGTTCACTCCAACCTGAGTACCATTGTGAAAAATCCATTACATACCTGCTTTGTTTCTATTAGACCACCAGTTGTCGAGACTTTTCTCGAACCCTGCTTCATCAAAGAAGTTCTTCATAGCATCTCCAACACCTTTGCCTGCCGCTCTAGCATTTTCCGCTGATGACATAGCAACTCTATTTTGCTCGCTGGCAAGATTGTTATAAATGCTTGCTGGGTTTCCAATACTGTAGTTACCAACTTTTGATACATATGGGTCATAAATAGCAGACCTTACATTAAAGAACCCAGCGTCACTAGCGGTGGATGGCCTTCTATACTCAGCTAACCCTGTACCAACTCTCATATCGTCATATATAGCAGAGGTAATGTTTACAGGCGAACGGTAATTGTTTGCCGACATAATATCCCTATCAAGTATTCCAGTAGGCGTTGCTCCCAATAAATTATATTGACCAACAGTAGATGTAACCCCAGGCAACTGAGCAAAGTAATTCATCCCAGCTTCAGCGGCTCCAGTAGCCATAGCCATACGGTCTCGGTTCTGTGCCATCTGTTGAATAATTGGCTCGTTTCTTGCCGCCGCTATCCCCGAAATGTAACTTGTAGCTTCGTCCCTAGCCCTCTTTCTCGCATCTGCATACTCACCCGCAAGACGAGCGGCAATTCTAGCTCTTTCGTCTGTGGCGGTGTCACTCTCATCCATACCTCTGCGGATAAGACCAGCTTCGCCAACTGACGCAACTCGATCTGCGGCTCTGTCAACATCAGCTACATACTGCTGTTCTCTGCGCAGAGCTTCAGACATAATATCTCTTTGATCTACTTGTGCTAGTGGCTGGACCATAGGCAACTCATCGTATGCCATTTGAGCCGTTTGGCTTAGTTCGTCCATTCTTTGCAGAAGTCGGTTTCTAATGCCGAGGTCGTATTCGCGCTCGTCTTGGTAGTCCTGGCGGGCTTGACCCATTTGAGAAATATAAAATTCTCTTTCGATGTCTTTTTCTGCCCTGTCCTCATAGAAGCGAATAAGCTCTTCTTCTCTTTCGCCAGACGCTATCTCTTGCGCTCGCTTCAATTCTTCCAAGGCAAACGCTCTTTCTTGTGCGCTCAACTCTTGGTTTCGCAAAAGCTGTTGCAGTTGAAACTCACGTTGTTTAGCCGCCGCTCTATCCTCAGTTACCTGACGGCGTATGTCAGCGGCCCTCTCTTCTAGTAACTGTGACTTGTAAGCGTTAAGCTCATTGATTTGAAACTGTCTTTCCTGACCAGCCTGCCGCCTCATCAATGAGTTCATAACTCTTTGATAGGCGTTTTCTTCTTGCTGTATTCTTCTATCAGCAAGACTTAAATTAAATTGAGCGTCAGCAAGGTTCTGCGATTGTGAGGCACGAAAGTTTGCCCACTCACGATCACGTTGAGCCTGCTTCGCCGCTGTTGAAGCGCCGAAAATAGAGCCTGCTAAACTTGCTCCCGCTCCGACTACTGCACCAAAACCCATATCCTAACTCCTTAGCCGCCTATCTGGATAGCCCCAAGTGACGAACTAAACGGGGTTCTTCCACCTAAGTAGTTGTCCTCTTCCTCCTCAGTTGGGTTATATCTAGCCACGTTTGAAGCGGCTGTTGGCGTTGAGAAAGCGGCCCTTCCGAATGTTGGCGTTCCGCCTGACCCAATTTGAATTGCCTGTTGAGCGCTTGCCGTTCTGTTAGCAACATTCTTAGCGTCCTGTTCAAGTCTTGATCTCTGCGCTTGTAACCTTTGTTCGATTACTGCAATCTCGTCCAAGGCTTGTTGAGCATTGTAAAGGTCGATGTTTTTTTCCATCTGTAAAGCTCTAGCATCAGGATCATCTAGGTCTGAAAGGGCGTAGTACGATCCACTTTCTATCTCTTCAAGAAGTGTTTGTGCGTTTTCCTCAAGAGTATTCCTGTATGCCCTCAGTTCATTGATTCGGTTATCAATGGCTGTTCTCTGAGTATCAATTTCAGCTTGGATTTCATCTACTCTGCCTCCAGAAAACCTACTAAAGTCTCCAGACGCAGTATCTAAGGCATCGTAGTAATCACGTATAGCGTCTTCATCATACAAAGGCACATCAGCCAGACCAGCAGTCGCGCCACCTATTGCATCTGATATTGCATCAAGTTGGCTCTGCCGTCGAGTCCCCAGACCCGTTATTGCGTTTAATGCTTGGTCTCTATAAAAACCGCCTACGTTTTCTGGATTGTAGAGAGTATCACCAAAAGGCGTACTAAAGTTGTCTATGTCATACTGAAGCCTATCTCTCGCCAAGCCCAAAGCATCTAACCCAGCCTGACTGTAAATACCTGTATCCTGAGCAGTATTAAAAAGGTCTTCGTAAGCATCAGCTTGATCTTCTATAAAGTCAGATACTCTTTCTCTCTCTACGTTTCCTTCGTTTATAAGCCCTTGTAGTTGTTGTTTGAGAGCATTTAACTCGGCCCTTTGACCGCTAAAATCGCCCCCAAGTGGTGAACTGAACCTATTTATCTCTCTTTCTTTTTGCGTGATGGTATTCATAAGAGCGTCAATTTCAGCTTGCTTAGTATAATCACCAGCTAAACCACCAAAGGTTGTTCTTCCCGTGTCAATAGCGCTGTAAAGATCAGAACCAAAATTAGCTATTCGTTGGTTCTCTGCCGCAGTTTGCGCACCTATAGCGTCAAGAGAAGTCCTATAACCTTTTATTGCATCTCTAGCTTTTTGAGCTTCGTTACCAGCAATGCCGTCACCATCAAAGTCAATGAAACTTGCGATGGGGCTTCTTACATTGCCAAGGGTAGCTTCAAGAGTATTTAAATCTCTGTATGAGCTATTAAGGTTGCTACCTATTCCCATTTGACCAATATCAAATGCTGTGTTTGCGGTATCTAAATTGTATTGATCGTAGATACCTTGAAGCCGTGCTTCTTCTGCCGCGCCTTGCGCTTGCAAATTAGCAATCGTAGAACCGAGTTCATCTAACTGAGCGCCAAACCCAGAAGAGTCTATATTCATTGCCTCATTAAGGGTTGGCATTTCATTTGCGCCAATGCTGACAGAACCTATACCTCCCTCACCCATAACAACAGGATCGAATATAGGTTTTTCTGGCATTTGCAATGCGTCGAACTGTGCTTGCAATCCTGAGGCTGTATTTAAAGGATCACCAGCGAGAAGGCTCTCGTTTACAGAAGTGGTTGGGTCATCATACAACTGATCGTAAGTTGCGCCAGCAAATGAACTTTGCAATTCGCTACCTTGATCTAGTATGTCTTGCACACTTTCGTTGTAAGCCGCCAAACTTTGGTTATACGCATCTGCCTGAGATTGATAATCTGCAAGCGTATCCGCTTTTAGCTGATTTCTTTCAGCTGTATAATCAGGGGGTTTAGAACCTCCGCCGCCACCACACATGTCATGCCTCCTTTTCTATCTGCTTTTTGAAGAGATACCCAACGTGTTCATAGCCAAGTCTCTCATACAAACCTTTGATTTTATCCATGTATACACCTGTCGATATACCTGGACGCAACTCCGTTGCTCCCTTTTCTTTAGCCCACTCCTCAAACTTCTTAACAAGTTTGACTGCCGCCATTCCGCCTCTTTTTGATGGTTCAACAAACCATAAATAATCCCTTGCATAAATATCGTTCCCAAAGAAGTGTTGCTCTAAACACCCTAAGTACATACCAAAAAGTATGTCATTGTCGTCCACTGCAACAGCAACAAATCCATTTTCATCATCTATTAGGCTATCAGCCCACTTGTATAACTTCTCCTTACTGTAGTCGGATGAAATAAAACTGCTTTCCGCCCACATTACTGCCCCTAAATCTACTCCTATTTTTATATCACTTTTCTTTGCGTATCGTATTTTCATTAAGTTACCTTATTAAACTGCGGATATTGCTACTGCCAGTACCACCTCCAGATTTGAAGCAGAGCTATTGTTTGTTACAATAAATCCAACACTGTGAGATTGAGATGTTGCGTTGACCTCAATAACTGAACCCAGCGCAGATATTTCTGTAGGTACAGAACTCACTGCATGAACATCGCCATAACCCACTCCATCTACTGCTATTTGTACTGAACAAGTACCAGTGTTTGTTTGTAGTGCAATACCATCAATGGTTATTTTTTGTTTGAAAATTCTTTTAATTACATACGGGCTGTTTGCGGCTGTTGTAATGATTGCGTAAAAACTGTCCGATGCAAGAGTTGTTGGCAACTGATTCTGTGGTAGCTTACCTTGAGAATCCAAAGAGGCCACACCAGATGATGCACCTTTTTGGTTGATCGGGATAAGACCTGAGAAATCAGGATTACCATACTCAAGAGAAGTTCCAGTGTTATTAACTTTAACAAATTTACCAGCATCAGTTGTTTGGAAAGTAGGCAATGAAGATTCTGGCGAAGTTCTGAGGAACATTGTCCCGTCATAAAACTTCAACTGATTTGGGTTAATAGATGTATCGTGCCATAAATCACCAGTGGCAGGGTTTGTTGGTGTATTCGATCCAACTGTTATTTTGGCTTTCTCTGTTAGACTTGATGTTAGATTAGCAACTTTTGCCTGAGCTATGTCTCCATCAGCTATGCTGAGTTTTGGAAACTTAATTAACCCCGTGTCCGTGTGGACAAAGTTTTCCTCAAACATCAAACCTGTCACAGCTTGGACAGAAGTGTTTTCTACTGTGATTATGGTAACTAGGTTGTTCGCTGGCACACCTGTATTAAACTGAATAACATTTTGCGCAGGGATTGTGGTGTAGTCATCTGTTCCCCCTTCTTTCTGCAAAATACCGTTCAAGTAAACTTGTAACTTAGTGTTCTCATCATGAGTAAATGGAAAGTTAATCTGTGTTGCAGTCGTCACTGTGTCTGAGCGTGTGTACCCAGTAATCGAAGTTGATCGAACTTTGAATATTGTAACCGAGTCACTTGTTGTAAGGCCCGTGTTAAATGTAACTGATCCCGCACCAGATGACCCACCAGTAGCGCTTGTGGTGTAATCATTAAGAGCGCCCTCTGCTTTTAATATACCGTTTTGGTATACCAACAATGAGTCTGTTGTTGAATGAGCATATTCAAACTCTGTTTGTCCAGCCGTAGGAGTGAAATCAACTCTTCCAAAAAATATTGGCGCACCGATTTCAGATGCCTGCGCACCGTCCTCGCCACGAAGTTCGGCTAATGTTGCAAGAGTTTGCCAACCAGTGTCGGCGTTTGCATATTCGCCAACTCTATATTGGATGCCAGACGAACTATCTTTTCTAAATTCGACTGGACCATTCCAGTTACCAGCGTTGTCAAAAATTTTGCCTAGAAGTTCCCCGATGGTGTTATCGCCAATCTCAGCGGCGTTTAGGTATCTGATAACTGATTCAAATTCAGTGTTTATGTTACCAGAACTTCCATAATTTTGGGGGTACTGTTGTCTAATTCTTGCCATCTTAATCCCTCACTGTAATTGCAAACCCGATAATCCTGAGAAGACCGCGCCCACCAGCGCTTCTAAACCTATACTGGGCCGCTAGATAACGGTGTTGCCACTTACGTTCGTATTGACGAGATAATGGCACATCAACAAAGTAATTGTCGTCCTTTGTATCATCTACTTCTATAATCATTTCCCCAATGACTTTTCCGTTTTGGTCTTGAGCATCGACTGTAATTGTTCCTTTGCCAGCCGCTTGGATTAAAATGCTGTGGGTTTCCTTGGTATTCTGCAAACTTCCGTGCCAGAGTAGTGGAGTTGTTATAGTCATATCGGGGGTAAACGCACCCTCTTTTTCTGATTCAACTTTAAAAACATCGTAGATACCACCTACCGTCCCAACAACAAAACGCCCGTTAAGGAACGCACCGCATCTTTGGTTAAGAAAAGAACCCGTACTAAACTTTGGTTGAGCGTCACCCCCTTCGGGGTTGAGCGCCAAAGTTAGTCGTCTTGTGATAAAGTCTCCACTCTGCGGGAAAAATATATGATACTGCCCCTCGTCTTGGTCAAAGACGGCGGAAATCTTTTCTGGGTTTTCTACCGAGTTGAACAGTTCTCGATACAGGAGGTCTATCTTGTCCGAGAGACTGTAAGAATATACGAGGATGCCGTTCTCTTCGCTTCGTTTGATGCTGTGAATACCAGATCGTGAGCAGAAAAGTAGGTCCGTCCCCGCGTTCACTATAGTATTGTGGCTGGCACAACCTATATGTATGTTCGCGCTGTCGTTTATTGTCCATCTTGTAAAGTCAGGGTCAATCCTAAAGATTAACGCCCTATCCGCTGTAAAAATTACCAACTGGTTTTGTTCAAATGATCCAAGACCAGTTATCTGATCCGCCGTACCTAATTGGTTGGCGATGTCGAAGAACCCAGCACGAAGGACATTTGTTTCGTCGTCAGCTTCGTCGTCTGGAAATATTTCGTCTTGGTCTACTCTCGATAAATGTACCTCCGTTTCTCGTCCAGGGATGCCAGCAACAGCTAGTCTTCTTTGGACCGAAGCCATGTACGCTGGCCTTAAATCGTTTAATGCTGGCGACTCGTTGCTAGAAAAAACGATACCATCATATCTATAAACTGGTTGACCTCTTACAGCGAAGAAAGCCATTTGGTTAAATATTGTAGATGAGACAACTTCTTCTTTGTCATACACACCAGTCAGTACGTGGTTACGTTCTGATTTAAAGTTTAACGCCGCGCCATCTTCTTCAACGTAAACAATCTCTTGTTTGTTAAAGAAGGCAATGTGGTTTACAGGATGTTGCCCCTCTAAAAATTTGTGGGCGGGGTCACGCACTATCTGACCCCGCCAGTCACAAGTAGCATTGTCAACAATGGTAAGGTGCTGGTCCTTACCAGTGTCCAGGGAGGTGACATCTCTACTCGTGTCTAGTCCTTGAAAATTCTCATATGCGTATGTCTTTAGTTTCAGCCCAGAGGCAGACTTTACTGATGATGTCACGGTTTAACGGTCCCATTGAATGTACTTGTCGTCCCTCCGTTAAGGTTTCTTTTGTTTGTACCTTCATCCATGACACGCATTTTTAGTTCCGTGTTTCCATTCTTAGCCTGCCAAAGCAGTCTATTCATAGTTTGATAATACATAGGAAGATACATCTGTAGCTTATCGCTACCTTGCTGAAGGGCATAGTGATAGAGCAATCCATTAACCAAAATAGGATCAGGAATAGCCCTGACTTCTTCTACAGATTCGTAGTAGTCAAGAGGATAATTTATATCGTGATATGGGTGCTGGCGGATGTCATCTATTATAGTGTTGGCAAATTCCAACATCATAAGCATGACATCACCATCAACAGTACCAGGGTGGAAGTCCCCATATCGGCGTAAAGCCTGCATGATTAGCGCGGACAAAGGAGAATTTTTGTCACGGACATGAGGGTTCGTGTTACTGGTAAACGTAGCTGTCGTCTTGGTCTCAGTCCCATCTTGCATGATTAGCCTGCCTTCTTAACTACTCGACCCGTTTTGACAAAGTGATTTGCCATAAATCGTTCTACGTCATCAGCCTTGACCTTCCACTCAAGACGACCACTAGAAAAATTTCTCAACGCTCCATATCCAGCGACTTCAAACATGCTAGGTTCTTTCTCCCTAGACTCAAACCAAACAAGTTCTGGCTTGAAGGCAGTGGCCTTTGGTTTTACGACAGGTTTTTCGTCTTGCTCAAAAGCCTCGTTAATGTCGGGAGTTGTGGGGTCGTCAGCTTTATAGTGACCTTTAGCGTTTCTTGCTCTTTTAGGTTTTGTTGCCATGTTTTCCTCCAATAAAAAAAGGGGCGCTTTTGCACCCCTTTAGTATACTCACTTTTAGGAAGTGGTCGTCCCTATCGGGTTGACCAATTCTTAATGTACGAATGTACCTTATCTTGAAGCATCTCCAAACCGCACTCAGTTAAATACTCATGCTTGGTGCTGTCTGCGTCAGGTGCTTGGCGATTTTCTAACAACTGAGTATCACGACCTTCTAGGTAGCGATAAGACAGATATGGAAAATCAATGATAACCATTGCAGTCTTCATGCCAGGAACTTGTCTGAATTGAGGGTGCAAATGTACCATCAAATCGCCCGCAAAAGTTGTGTATTGGGTCAGATTCACCCCATACGCTCCTTCGTACTGCGTTGGTTGCCAACGGTCTTTACCGATTTGCTGTAGCTGGTTAGCCACAGTTTCACCGACAAAAGCGATCTTTTGCTTAGAGCCATACTTAAAGACAGATGAGATGAGCAAGTCATCAAATCCAGCTTCAGTCATTTGACCAGCATTAGAGCCGCCATATGAGGCGAAGTCTGTAGAAACGTCCACAACATTGGTAAGACTGTTGATGATACCGCCTGTGAAACGCACTGGCTGATTAACAGTAGTTGCGTCCTCATGCTTCATGCCAAAGAACATAGCTCTCTCGATGTCGCTCATGTGGAGCTTGAGAGCTTTTGTCATTGCTTCATCCAACTTGTCACCAGTTCTTAGGTAAGTGCTTTGCAAGGTGTTTGATACTTGAAAAGCTGTCCTAAAGATTTGGCAATAGTTGTTGGATACAACTGCGTCGAACGAAATAGCAGTAGGACTGGACGCACCTTCAGCCGCCGCAAAGCCAGCAATGAAGAGTTCAGCATTATCCGCTATCTGGTGAGTAGTCCCACCAATGTTTCGAGTTACAGTTAATGTAGTACCAGTTGTGTCTGCGGTAACGTGCATCACCTCACCAGTCTCACTGTTTACAACAATGGAACCAGAGATTGCGAATTTGTTATCGTCAGAAGAGTCAATAGTAATAGTAGTAGTAGATGTACTAGCTACTGCACCATCAACTTTCATTTTCCTATCGGGCAATTCATCTCTAAAATTCTTATACTCAGGGTCATCTGTTCCCTCAGACGAACCCATAGCAAGCAAAGCATTTAGAGGAGCATTACCGTTAGGCTCCAAGAGCGTGAAAAGCTCTCTGTAGTTTCGGGGTCTAAAGTCAGTCGTAAACTCACCTGTACCCCTAAGTCCTTGAATAGCCGCCATGACTAATCCTCCTAATGGTTTAGGTTAAAAAAAAGGGTTAGAGCGAGTTAGGGGCCATTGTCATCCCTAAACATCTGTTGTTACGTGCAAGGCCGTAGCGTTGCGTTAATCGTATGTTTTGGATATTAGACTATCTAAAAAAGTTTTTCGTCCCTATTTTGAAAAAAAATACCCTCGGACGGAAGGGGACACCTAAAATCCGAGCCGAGGGTCAGTTAGGGAGGAGTCTAAGCCATTCCTCTTTTCGACATTGCGGCATTAGCCATCCTGTCGAATGTACTCATCTCTTCTGCTGGAGCGGCAGATGAGCCTCCTCCAGGTGAGGAACCAAGCGAACCTGTGTATGCCTGACGGTTCATAGCTATACCCCGTATTCTTTCCATTTCTGGACTATTCATATTATTTGCGTAGTCTTGCATTACTCTCATAGTAAGCGTTTGGTCAGCAAAGTCTTCCATAGTAAACCCACGTTCTGCGGCAAAAACCATAAAGTCATTTGCCTTGTCGTCTGGAAGACGTAAAGCCGCTTGTGCCTGATCTAAATTATTAGCGATTGACTGCTTAATAGCCATCGTCTTGTCTTGGGTGGCATTTTGCACCTGATCTCTTGCGGCATCAGCTACACCTTGAGTTCTAGCCATCATTGCCCGAAGTGCGTTTTGCGTTTGGGCTAATTGTTGTTTGATAGCCTTCATCTCTCCACCACCATTAACTAACATTTCTTTGTAGCCTGGGGGGAGTTGAACAGCGTTATCCTCTTCCCATTTGGACAGTTGGTCATTCAATGGTTGAGTCATTTTTGAATCTGTTGGACCCTGAGACCTTTCGCCCTCTGTGTTTCCCATAGTTGGGTTTTTCACTTGAGCCATGTAAATGGCTTTCATCTGGTCTGCAAATTTTGATGGGTCTCGCAAGTCAGGGTTTGCTTGCTGTATCTGCCTTACCAAATCCATAACTGGTTTGTATTGGGCGTTCTGGTGGTTCATTGCGGAATAGCGCTCAAAGGTTCCTTTGATTTGCTTGTCGGTTAATGTCTTCATAACCGAGTTTCCGTCTTTATCTTTTTCACCAAAATCTATTTCATAAACCACAGCTTCAGCGGCAACCTTGTCACCTTCTGTATTAGGTGATCCTGTACTTGCGGCTTTTTCTTGGTTTGTTTCTTTTGTTTCTGCTTGTTGTTGAGGGGTTTGTTGCGGGGCTGTTGCGCCGCCTGCTTGGGGAGGGACACCCATTTGCTTTGAGGCTATCGCGTCAACAGCATTTTGCATGTCTTCCTTGCTTTGTGGTACTGCCATTTTTTTCTCCTTCCAGCCGTAGCGGGAATTAAGTTGTTAATAGGACGAATTTAATATACGGATTAAACGCTGTCGTCCTTATCCAGCGCAATTTCTGCCTCCAACTTTGTCGTTAGTCTGAGGGGCATCTCCAACATTCTGTTAGCCGCCCAGATTGCTCCACGCCTAAAGTTGATTTCATTTATTTCCATGTTGGGATTATCGGCTATTTGCATCGCGGCAGTAACAATCTCTGCCTCCATGACCCGCCTTAATGTTTTCCAACCGTTTGAATTTTCAAGTGATTTAATGTTTTTAAGGTCAGTTTTAGATGACATTACTTTTGTTTTTTACCTTTCCTTACAGTTGCTTTTGTAGCAATACATGTTTTGTTAGCTTTACCTTTAACGCCAGAACCTCCTGTTCTGTTTTCGCTTAAAGTTGGTTTCTTTATTTTTAGGTCCATTATTTATCTCCTATCTGAAGCCCAAGTTTCATAGCCACCGCGACTGCAATAAAGACCAGAACGGAGGTGGTTATTAGTTTAAGAGCCGTCTGGCCCATTGTCTTTTTTGCAGAACGCCATGAATCTATTAAATGTCTTAGCTCTCGGATGTCTTTATGAGCATCAGCGCCATCAAGACCCACCTCGGCTAAGGCTTGCTGTGCGCCGTCCTTAGCGGCTTGCGTCAGCAATGCTTTTAATTCCTCGTTATCAAGGTCGATATTCATTAGTTAATCCGCAAATCTCTTGTTGTTTTTTTCATACACTATCAGATACTTCTATATCCTTCGTCCCAAAGCCAATATTAAAACCTATAATAATTCTGTTTTGACCTGACTTGTTGGGTTGAGAGGAATGTGGGAGCCAGCCAGGGAATAGAATTACCTTTCCTGTCTCTACTGGTATTTCATCCCTAACTTTAAATAAACATTTATTTATATCACTAACTTGAAACATAGTCTTTGTAATCCAAGCAGGGTCAGAAAAAACTAAATTCCCCGCATTTGGCTCTGCCTTGGCGTAGAAAACCCCACTAAAAATACTGTTTGCGTGAACGTGTTCTGGGATATACCCGCCGTCTGGATAAACGGAAAGCCACATAGTTTGGAGTATTGGGAAGTGTGAAAGCTCGCCATAAGCAGACGAAAGCATTTCTTCTACACAGTCAAGGATTGCTTCAGCGACAGGAACCCACTCCTTGCTTTCAAATAATGTTCGGTTATCCCCAAAGGATGTTGTGCCAAACTCATCCTTTTCTTTCTTATTTTTACCGCGAACTTGTTCGTTCCACTTATCAGAAACCAACAAAGGTTGCTTGGAGTTTTTGTGAAACTCCATAGCCAAGTAAGCCGCTCTTTCAACTACATAGAAATTTTGTAACTTGGTTGTAAATACTGGCGTACTAAAAAGGTTTTCAACTTTACTCGCTATTAGCCCTCCCCTTCTTCTTCTTCTGAGGGTGGATCAACGTAGTCAGGCTCATCAGGTCTTTTAGGCCACACTATATCGGCAGGGTCTTCGACCTCTGCATAAACAGTGGTTAAATCTCGCAGTTCTTGACGATATGTTTTCCACTTGTTTTTTGTAGCCGTTGTTAATTGGTTGTCAGTAAGAACTGACCAGTCTGATGCGGCAAGGAGTTGATTTCTTGGCATACGAACCCACATGTCTAAACACATTTCTGGGCTAAATGTTTCTACTTCCCAGTCCCAAGAAAAAACCCTTACATCATTTTCATCAGTTTTTGCAGACCACCCTTTGCGTTCAGCACGTTGGTTTGGTTTTAAATCTGGAACATTTGGCAGAATAGCGGCCCAAACTTTGTTTTCCCAGCCTGCTGGCGCATCCTTGATAAGATTGGCATGATTGTCCTGATGTAAAACAATATCAGTTGGTTCTCCATCTTCATCGAGGCATACATAATAAAAATCTGAGTCGCTCATTTAATTCTCCTACTGATCTGCTATCGAGAAGCTATTGTTGGTTGACCACATAACTTTTACACAACCCTTACCGCCTCGACAAAAATTATTATTACCGCTGACGCTAGTGCCGCCGCCACCGCCGCCGCCGCCAAATTCACCGCCCTCTCCGTGATATATTGTTCTGCCTTTATTAGAAGTTGACGAACTATTGTTAAGAAATCCAGCGTGTTCACCATTTGAACCGCCTACGCCAGAGTATCGGTAATCACTATAAAAACTATTCCCGTTGTTTTGAGGCGAACTATTTTGGTTTGATAAACTTCCCCAAGTACCGCTTGCGCCTTCTCCTTCGTGCCAGACACCTCCGCCACCACAGAACCCGTAAGTAGACGATCCGTAGCCTGACCCACCAGAGGCTCCGCCACCAGAGCCGTTATATGGTAAATCACCACTGCCCCCGTAGTAACCATTCCCGCCGTCTCCTGTGTAGCCTGCGGCTCCGCCTCCGCCGCCAGCAGAACTGTTGTAGGATTTACCGCCTGTTCCGCCATTTGCAGTAACCGTACCACTTTGGGGCTGTCCGCCTGCGGCTTGTTGCTGTGAACCTTGACCGCCTGTAGCAGATATAAACCCACCAAAACTAGCAGTGCCACCGTTTTGGCCCATACCTGATGTAGCTGGGACTGTAATTGTAATAGAATCCCCTGCCGAAACCTCAATGTCGTCGGCCCAAGCAAGGCCACCGCCTCCTCCACCATTTGATGCCCAGTTGTATTGACCGCCACCCCCTGCACCAATGCAAAGTGCGGAAAGTTTTATAACGCCCGTAGGGACAATGAATGTAAATGTTCCATTGTTATCATAAAGCGCTGATCCAGATACCGAATTTCCAGGCTGGAATTTACTGTTTGTATCTGCCGCAGTTAAATACTCTGAATCATCCGCATGCTTGATTCGATTAACGCTTAACTTGTCTATATGTAACTCTGCCATAAGGGTGTCTCCTTCAAATTATGTTTCTATTATACACCCAGCAACTCAACAAATACTCTAGAACCTTTTCCAGCTTGCGAAGAGAATGACCCACTATTACTAGCTGGGAAAAATCTAATGCCGTGCCATGTGTCTGGCGGAACATTGTTGTTATAATTACGCCAATGTATCGACCCGTGGTTAGGGTAACTGTAGCTGGTGCTTTGCTGGTAATGATACCAAATAGATGTTTCTATACCGCCATAACTTCCATACTTTTGTGGGATAATAAGCATTTGAAACATAATACCTTCACCATATGAATAGTTTTCTGCCGCTGGCTCTTGGTACTGAGGCATCCAAATCCAACCTTGGTTTGAGTTATGAGATGCGTTATTTGTCTCATTTTGACCTTCATAGTAATCGTTCGATCCATAACCTAAGTATCCAGTGGTAATGTTTGAACCAGAAGAGTTTTGTCCGTACATATAAACATCTACGTTGCTTGAGGCATTAACAATTCTTCCAGTAATGCGAACCGCAATAATGTCATCTGTACTTACGCCAGCCTTAACGTCTGTCCACATGATTCTACCAGTGTTGTCGGAGTCGCTTGACGCACCACCAATATTTTTTGCAAGGCTTGGCGTTCCTGTCGAACCAAGCGTTGCGATGTCAGCGAAAGCAAGATTTCCGCTACCATCGGTCTTCATAACATGGTTCGCAGAACCATCTGCGGTGGGGATGGTAAGTTCTGGACCCCCACTATTTTGTAACTTTTCAACAACTAATTTAGACATTTTTTACTCCTTATTGAAAGGCCACTAGGCCATTTGTTGAAACATAGTGGATACTACCTGTTCCACTTATGGTGTAAGTGGCCCCGCTAGCGATAGTAAGCGTATCGTAGCTGAAGCGCTGACCCGCCGTAGACCAAGTGGCACTAGACGAGATGGTACTTGGGAAATAATCAACAGTATCATTTTGTACTGATATATCATCCCAAACGTAGTCTGTACCATTCGATGAAAGGAATCTACCCGCGTTGCCTGTTGTTGGGGGCAAAACATAGTCCCCGCCTTCGGCAAATAACTCCCACTTACCAGCCGCTAGGTCCGTAGCAAAGGTACTTCCTGATGTATGATCTTCAAGGGCAATGTAGCTAGAAACATTGTTTTTAACTACGTCATCAACTTTGTAGTCATAACCTGATGCTGACCAGTTTCCTTTCCAGTCAATACCACCGTTAAATTTTTCCCATTTGTTTGCGGCTAAATCCGTTGCAAAGGTAGTTCCAGCATGTGCAACCAAAGCTCGATAGTTGTTACCGCCGTACACTACAACATCATTTGGTAAATATTCTGTGGTTGTGGCCCAAGTTCCTTTTGGATTTATACCGTTAACATACAAGGTCCAGTAGGATGTATCTGTGGGAAGATTGCCAGTTGTTTCTGTCGTGGCTCTATATACAGACGCACCATATGTAACAAGATCGTTTAGAGCGTAAGCCGTAGCGTTATTATACGTTCCTCTGTTCTTTACGCCAGGAAGAAACTCGTCCCAATGCGCTGTAGAAGATGGTAAGTTACCTGTTGTATCGCCTTTTGCGATATAGAGGTTTCCGCCATAAGCAACAATATCATTTATAAAGTATGCTGTTGCGGCGTTGTAAACTCCATCTGCGCTAATCCCTGAGATAAACTGTTCCCAGTAAGTTGTATCTGTCGGGAGGTTCCCTGTTGTGTCCACCTTGGCTATGTATAGGTTGTTGCCTCCGTAAGAAACAACGTCATTCTTTTGGTAGGCGGTTGTATTTACATACTCAGATTCCCATTGAATACCGTCCGCAAACAGGCTCCAGTACGTTGTGTTCGGCGGTGTGTTGCCTAATGTTTCGAGAATACAGATGTAAACTTTACCACCGTGAGTTACACCGTCCCCTGGTCGGTAACTAATGCTGTTATCGTAGACTGATTGGAACTTAAATCCATCAACCATTAACGCCCAGTAAGTCGTGTCTGTCGGCACGTTGCCAGAGGCTTTTAATGCGTAGGTGTAAACATAGACGTTACCACCATATTTTACTATGTCGTTAACTTCGTACATTGTTGTGGCATCGTAGTCGCCCGCAAAATGAAAACGAAGTTTTCCTAAATCAATAATTTGGCTCATATCCACTCCATCAATAAATGACCATTCGCACCCCAACTGAAACTGACAGTATCAGCCGACCAGAAGTAAGTCTTATAGCCATCTGGGTCGAGTATATTATCGTCTGGAAGAGCTACTGTTGTCGTCCCATCGTTGATAATATTTACTGTTGTGTCGCTTGTTAGGTTGTTACATTTAATTCCGTAAAAAGTTTTATCGGAATATGCGGTTCCAGTATATATGCCTGTAGCTTCAGCCATCAATCTACATCCTCCAAGACGGAGACAACACAGTCAAAACTGCTGTCCACTTTAGATTTCACTTTCAATTTCTCTCCAGCCTGCATAACTAGCTTTTTACCACTCAAGAAATCTTCTGTCGTCCCTCCCAAAACACGACTTGACTTAGCTATATGAATAATGTCGTTGTTCGTCTTGACTAGCTGTATTTCTACAGGGAGACTTGCCCCCGTTATGTTTGCAACCTGACAACCAATCACGATTGATTTTTGTGTGGCTGGCACGGTGTAGACTTCAGTTCCAGCAGTTCCTATGCCGTCATGTGTCTCGTTTTTAAATTGGTATGTTGCCATTTTACTCTCCTATCCTAACGCCACAGCCATCGCCACTGCTCGGCTGTCTATAAAAACATTGTCGGTTGCTTCTTCTGTTCTTATCTTGCAACCTCCAAGACCAACAAGATTTAGTGTGTCAGCCGCTCCATTAGCAACCACATCATTTGTATCTCCCGTTGTTCTTTCATCTCCCTTAACTGTAAGAAATGCGTTGCCTACTGCCTGAGCTTGAGCGGCGTAATGCTTTGCAGAAAAAGCAACATTACCATCACTGTCTGTAAAACTTGTGTTTAAACCGTGTGTTGCATATTTTTTTGCATCGTCAGCATAATTAGGAGCCTCGATGATGTCATTTATGTATGTTGCCGCTGTTGATATAACACCCACATTTTGACCAGCCAAGACGATGTTGGTCACGTTTGAAGCAACGGTTGAAATGTCAGTGTTGTTACTCGACACGCTTTGCACTTCACTAGCTATCGAGGCTACTGAATTTACGTTAGCAATATCCTGACCTACGTTATTTACATTACTAATAGCGCCCGAAACTGTGGTGATGTTTGATAGGTTTTGTGTATTGGCAACAGTGTTAATGCTATTAATACTGTTCGCTGTGGTAATAATATCCTGTATGTTTGAGCCAAGAGGCGTAATAACATTTAGATTGCTGTTTAGATTGGACAGTGCGTTTGTTGCCGTTGTACCGTCTTCGATGTCAGCAAGCGCTGATACCTTTGTACTTATGCCAGCAAGGGTTCCAACGTCATTTATGTTTGACCCGACTGTGTTTATGTTTTGTAGGTTGGCACTATTAGCAACTGTATTTACGTTTGATATGTCCTGACCAACAGCATCGACATTTGTTATCGAGTTAGCAACTGTGTCTATCTCTGATATTGATTCCACAAGATCGTTGGCGACCTCAGTAATCTTAGACATGTTTGTGCTGACGTTATTAACAGCCGAAATATTCGAGGCTACGGTTCCTACGGAACCGATAGCCCCAGCTACTACTGTGATATCCTGACCCGCACCAACTTTAGCCGCAGTTGTTTGTATATCATTAAGGTTTGTTACAACGTCATTTACGTCTTGGATGTTTGACGAAACCGTACCAACAGCACCTATATCGCCTGATACAGTGTTGATTGCTGGCAAATTATTTTTGACGGTATTGACGTTTGCTATGTCCCCGCCAACCGCATTGACGTTATCTATACTGCCGCCCACAAGATTAACATTGGATATGTCTGTCGCTGTGGTGTTGACGTTACCAATATGGGTAGCCACCGTATCCACTTCGCTTATCTTTGGAGCAACAGTGTCAGACGCAATAACAATTTTAGGAGCTATAGCTGAAAGACGATCAAGGTTGTGGTCAACAACGTCTATGTCATTGCCCATACCGTTTCCATGAACGGTACAGTAATACAGCAAACTCGATGGTGTGGTAGCTGTAATAGAAATGACTACTTTCCTGTCTCCTGTAGCCGCGCCAGCATTGAAGGTTGTAGTGTTGGTGTAATCGCTTTCGGTTGCCGAAGCGCCATTCAGAAAATAGGTAACGCCAGTTGTGTAACTGTTGCCACCACTGTCTTTAAAGGCAAAGGGGTGTCCATCATTTGTACTGTCTGTTTGGTCAAACGTGTAGGTGTGTTGTTTCTTTAATTCTATTTCTGGATTTGAAACAGCATCTAAATAAAACTTTCCGCCAGCTACAGTAGTCGCATATGTCTTTGCGCCAACAACTTGTCCAGCTACCGTGTTTACATCTGTAATGTTATCAGCAACATCTATTACTTTATCAATGTTGTTAATTACAGGAAGAGCATCGTCCCTTGCACTTTCTGTTGCTGTCTTGGCGGCTTCTGCGGCGTTTTTGTGAGAGAGCGCATCAGCCACATACTGTGCAAAATCAGTAAAAGTTATTGTGGTCCAGCCCGTGTCAGCATTTATGTACTGACCAACACGAACTTGGAAGAACCCAGGGTTGCTAGGGTCTTCTCTAAACTGGAAAACATCGCTTCTAAACGCACCGTCAGCCGTAGCGAATATATCTCCAAGCATATCGCTTAGAGTACGGTTGCCCTTCTCTGCCGCTTCTAAGTAATCATCTAGTACGTGATTACCAGTAAATTGGGAGATAAACCGTAACTGTTCACCAATAGGTCTTGTTTCAGCCATTTAGCTTCTCCTCATTAATAATTTCTGTAATCATCCCTTTGGTGATTGCATACTTTTCTTTACGAAAATACCTTTCAACCTTGGACATCATCTCGTCTACAGAAAGCTGAAAGTTTGCTACTTGCTCTGAGTAGCCATCAATCATTTCTGAAACTTCTTTCTTGAAGTCTTTGTTGATGTCGTCGTTGCCGCTAAGACGCTTATCAATAAGGTCTTTTGTTCTTATTGCGATTGTCTCAATAGAGTTTGAGGCCGCACTTACATCCATCTTTAAGGTGCTTACTTCGTTCCTTAACTTTTCACAATCTTGTTTTACCTCATCAAGAGATGCCATAAAGATGTCGAGCTTTTTGTGTAGGTCGTCTTGAACCTTGTTAACAAAAGCGGCGACTTCTGGCCTTACATTTTTTTCAGCTTCGTTAGCCATTAAGCCCTCCTTGCCTCAGACATTGGTATCAGGTTTCCAGCCTCTACTTCCTGTTGGACCTGATTGTTGTCTTGGACGTTTGCTCCCCGCATTTTTTCCATCAACATCATTTGCTGGGATGGGCTTGGTCCATTCTCTTGAAGTTGTTTTGGATCAATCCTAAATCTGTCGAGGTCTGTTATACCCATAGCCCTGATTGCTTCTTCAACAATCTGACCCGCATTGTACTCCATGCTAAGTCCTGTTTGATTCATTACTTGTAATACGTT
>CEOY01065265.1_pt1 | contig 18538 bp, 20 predicted proteins | sample 530591 | NCBI WGS metagenome assembly CEOY01 (sample SAMEA2620651, study PRJEB7988) | marine metagenome | biome: marine biome (ENVO:00000447); feature: surface water layer (ENVO:00002042); material: "saline water (ENVO:00002010), including plankton (ENVO:xxxxxxxx)" | depth 5 m
TCCCAGACGGTTTGTGTTTGGTTAGTTCTATCAAATATTTTCCCGCCGCCATTTTGTAATTCAATCTCCATGGCTCCAAATTCTGGAATTGGGGATTCTCTAGCGTCGCCACCATAGTGTCTTGCCATGAATTGATGTCCAGCGCAGATACCTAGAATTGGAATATCTAATTCCAAATATGCTGCACAGTTACCTAATTCGCCAGTGAGGCCCACCCTAGCAGCTCCTCCTGAAAGAATAATTCCATCTAAATCTCTAAGTTCACTAACCGGCGTAGTATTATCAATGATTTGAGTATCTACCTTAAGATAACGTAACATTCTCCATTCTCGATGTGTCCACTGGCCGCCATTATCTACAACATCAATAACTAATGGCTCTGTCATTTTTTCACCCGTCACTAATCGGTGGAGTTAATCCTTGCAAATCTAAAAGATTGAACACAAAAGAAAGTGTAGATTGAACCTGTAACAAATAGCATTAACATCGAACCTGAGGCATAAGTAATACCATCAGACATTACCATGAAAAATCTCGTGCCGCCTAAAGCGCACAGTAAACCGAAAACTACGGCTATATGCATCCAGAATTTACGCTTCTCAGGGGTTTTTTGAGCCATTATTCCTGAGACTAGAATTGGCAGACCAAGTAAGGAAGGGAAAAATGAAGTTATTGAATTTGATTTAGACATTATAGAGACAATTACTCCCCAAGCAATCAAAAAAGTTCCAAAACCAATAGTTATTCTCGGCATCGACTGCCCTGCAACTGTAAATCCTTCGTCCATAGACAATGGTTGTGGAGGCCCTCTAAAGTTTCTTTGAGAGATTAGTTAACTTCAACACATGTTTCACTGACTGTTGAATATATAGAACTCAATTTTGGGAAGTTTGTTGTATTCGTAATATCATGGGTGGCAGCGATTAATTCTTCTTGCCCGTCGCCATCATAGTCCATAATTTCTAAAGAAATAAGCGGAGCATCGATATCATTATCGGGAAATACCGGGGTCCATGTGGAATTTGAATAATCTAGCCAGGCGATGTTTGGCTGATCGCCATAATCAACTAATTCTCCGACACTAGGCTTAAAACCGACAACTACTATTTCTTCTACACCGTCGTTATCAATATCAAACATAGCAGAATCATAAGCCCCTGTAAACGCAATCATTCTTTGGTAATCAAATTCACCATCGCCGAGATTCTCCAATATGGAAAGACCATGATAATCCCAGAGATTTTCATCCTCGGGAAAATCCCCATCTAACACATCGCCATTAGTGAATAAAATATCTTTATCGCCATCGCTTTCAATATCTACAATGTTTATTCCACTCATACCAAAGAAAGTAGTATCTGCATCGAATAAAATTTCTGAAGTGAAATTACCAGAACCGTCATTCCAGAATACAACAATTTGTTCAGATAACTGAGAAATAATCGAAACTATGTCGTAGTCTCCATCACCATCCATATCAACGGGAAGTGCTTCAATAGTTCCTGGTTTGGTTTCCAATTTATGCCAAGTCCAATTATTTTCACCTAAATTTTCTAACCATCCTATCGAACCATTCAAATGACCAAATTCACACAGTGTTAAATCTAAATCTTGGTCTGAATCTAAATCTGCTGCCTCTGCACAAGTTGTTCTTCCAATATTTTGTATAACGGTTTGTGGTTCATAGTCACCCGAATTATTGTTAATATCAATTAGCATTACTTTACCAAATTGTTCATCTGATGGCCATAGGATTCCGATGTCTGATAAGATAATTTCATTTTGCCCATCTCCATTAAAGTCGGCAGAATCAAGCCTCAGCGGAGCAGTCGTGTTTTTTATCACGAATTCTACAGATTGGCATTCCGATGAACAATCTTCAACAATGACAGAAAAAGTACCTCTTAAGGGCTCGGTAAATCCTAGCACTTGAGTAGTTTCGTTTATTTGAATTGCTCTAACATTTGCAACAACAGCTTGTATATCATCTGCTTCGATAACTGAATCATATGAGATAGATGTTATAGTATCGCAGTTCAAAACTGGATCTGATACTATCTCGTCTTCAACAGTCTCCGAGATACAACCACAGAATATAATTGAGGAGATTAGTATTGGTAGGAAATATTCAATGCAGATTTTCATGATATCATCAATTCCAATAGCCTGTATTACTTAAACTACATCATAGGAGGTGATTTTCAATGGGTAATTACTCGGCCATTCATGGCGGAGCGGGAAAATAGTGAGAAACCTTCTGACTGGCCAGGAAATATTTGGATTGAAGGGAAAACGGTCATTCATCTAAAAAAAGAACAAGAAAGACCTTCTCACATGCCAAGGGGGCCTGCTAAAAAAACTGGTGAAGGTTTCTTAAATCCTGCAATGGCCCCTGCTAGGACAAGGTCAGTAATGCTTTTAGCGGATGCTCTAGAGAATGACTGGCTGATAAAAAAGGGCAAGAGCATCAGAATTCTTGACGCACTATGTTCTACCGGGGTTAGAGTTCGGAGGTGGCGAAATGAAATTCCTGATAGTCAACAAAGAAGAATGAGAATTACAGCAAATGATCTCGACGAGTTTGCAATAAATTGGGCAAAAATCTCACACAAGGAACATCCTCCAAGAACTGAAATTAATCACTCAGTTGAAACGGATAGATATGGAAAAATGCCTGAAGGAGAATTCGATAATGGAATTTATTTTCAAAAATTGGATGCGCGTGTAGCATTATCTGAGTCCTCTTTCCAATGGATAGATTTAGACCCATTCGGCTCGCCTGTTCAGTTTTTAGACTCTGCAATTCAAAGTCTTTCCAGGATTGGTTTTCTAGAAGTCACCGCAACCGATACAGCAGCATTAACCGGATCATCTCTTAGTTCGCAAAAGAGAAGATATGGCGCCAAAGGAATCGTGGACTTATATGCCCATGACGACGCTGTGAGAACTTTGATGGGACTTATTGCAACCACTGCTGCTAAGCACGACAAAACTATTATTCCTGTTTTAGCATTATTTGATGGACATCATGTTAGAATAAGCGTCATCTTGAAATCCAGTAAAGAAATGGCAAGTAATATTCATTCACACATAGGATGGAGGGTAAGATATGAGGATATACCATATAGGTTCATACATCACCCTAATGAAAACGATCTAGATAGAGCGAGTGGTCCGATGTGGATCGGTCCTCTATGGAATAAAGAAATTACACAAAGAATAACTGAACAACGGGCTTTGGAGTTGTGTTTTCCAAGTCCAGAAGAATACAGAGCGGCTAAAAATTATGGTCTTGATTGGGAAGATAATGATTTAGAATATGCTAAACGTGAAATCATTAGAAGTGTCAAACATATATCAAATGCATCAGATATCATGAGTAGAGAGCATTTATTGGTAAATTTAGATTCTCTGCCAAAATGGTCAAATACATCTGGAGCACCTAAGATAGAACGTTTGATTGAAGCAATTAACAGTAAAGGAAATGTTGCTGCTAGGGTTCCTGACTTAGAACCAATGATTGCAACCGACATAGATTTTGAGGAACTAATAAAAATAGTTCAATCTTTGAAGAATGATTAGCCAAATGAAGGGTCAGAAAAGGATTCTTCGTCTTCCTCAGGCCCTGGCAGCATTGTCATCGACTTTTCGAAAACCTCTCTAACACTATTTTCTATTTCCCTAGCATTTTCTAGTAATTCTGTAAGAGGTATTTCTAATCCAGTCAAATCGCATACCGCTTCAATAGCCAAAGCAGCAGCTCTTGCATCGGGATACATCGGGCTAGCCTCTGCTAATAGTGCGGTTACGTCGATTCCTAATCTATCTCCTTCTCCAAGTAAGAAACCTGTTATTCCAGCAACAATACCTTGCTGAATTGGTTCTATACCCGCTTGCTTCAGCCTCAATCTAGCCCTAGAAGATGACCCAACCCCATATAATTCGCCGTGAGTTAATTGTTTGTCGTTGGAAATTATGCCATCAATGATTATCAAATTATCAAAGCCACCTTTAGTGAACCACTCTAAAACAGTAGACGCGAACATAATATCTTGCTTATCTTTGAATCTTATTTCTGATGTAAATACACCAATTTTTTCGCCTTGGTAGACCCTAACAGGGTGTTTTGGAATTTCATCATGAATCAATGCGACTGCTGGAAACTCAGCATTTAGGACTGTTCCAAGTTGTTTTAATTTGAGTGATTTTATTATGTGGGATGCTGCAATAACTCCTACCATTCCAGCAGTTGTAAAACCTGCTATAGCTACTCCTCCAGTTCTTGGATCTACACCATCATGAAGTACCAAAGCATAACCTCGGAATTCGTGTTCCATAGTTCCCCCTCATGTCTGCGGGTTGAATTACAATCAAAAGACCTACTATTTGATTTAAGCAAATTTTGTTAGATTGTAAACAATTATGAATGCCGGAATACTGGGGTATTTGAGGCATGGTATGAAAACTAAGACTACCAAGATTTCTATTCACACAGGAGAATTTGATTTTGAAGCTGAAGGGGGCCAATTCGAAGTCGAAGAGCGAATTAGCCAATACAAGCAAGAAGGTTTCTGGGGGGCTATGCTTGAGAGGATTCAAGAAACTGTAGAACTATCCAAAGAGTCACTATCGAATACATCTAAACTCGATTCTATTCCCTCAAGAGGTGCTGACTTTCGGTCTTTATTGGACAATTATTCACTAGATGGAAAACCTGAACAAGTTCTTGGAGCCTTACATTTTCTTAGAGAAATTGAAAAATTAGATGATTGCCCTCCTAGAATAATTAATTCCTTATTCGAAGATGCAAAAATCGAGCCACCTGGTAACCTTTCACTTTACATTAATAGGCTGAAAGAGCGAAAATTTATCCAAATACCATCGAAGTACGGTGACAAGAATCGCTATGCAGAATTAACTGAAGAAGGACGCCAGCACTTAGAAGAAAAATCTACTTCTCTGTGAGGTCTTGATATGGTAATGTCGGGGAGTAGTGATGACCCTCGAGATAATACTGGAGAAAAGGGAGAAAAATTAGATTGGTCTTTTCAAAATCGTTCTAATTCATTACTGCGTAAGGGAAGGCATCCCGGATCAAATTTTAGGCGAGCTGTTCTTGATGGTGCAGATTTGACTGAAGGTGATTTTTCTAACTGTGATTTTAGAAGGGCATCTATGGTAGGAGCTGACTTAATGAAATCTGCTTTCGATAACGCTGATTTTAGAGGAGCCGATTTAAAAAAGGCAAGACTCAATCTTTCTAATTTCAACAACTGTCAATTCAAAGGCGCTGATTTACGAGGAATTCGAGGCAAGTATGCCATTTGGAGAGGTAGTGATTGGTGGAATGCAACCTTGGACGATGATTTGAAAAAAGCGTTAATGAAGAAATGGCCTAAGCCTGATAATTAACTTCATTCTTCACCTTCAGAATCGGCCTTAATTTTCACTTTATGCTTTCCGTTCAATGCCATTCTAGCCCTAGCATTTACTAAAGGCAGAGAAGTCATTGCACCACATATTAGCATACAAATACCACATGAATATGTTAGAAGTTTGTATGTGAGTAATAGAGGCCCTGATAGATATTCAACTGCAGCATCATTAATCATCATACTACCAAGAACTCCGGTTACCAAGCCTATTGCAGCACCCTCAATTCCTAAGTATGCGCCTTTCTTATTGAGTGAGTAAAGGAATGGCGCGCCAAGAACAATCAAAGAGCCTGATATGGCTAACCCAGCAGCACGAATAAGGTATCCTTGTCTGGCTGAATCATGGAATTTTTGGTAGTCATCATTACTAATATCGGTGTCTAAATCAGCATTAGGTGTTTCTAAGATGATTTCGATTTCCTCATCGGTTAGATCCTCTTGTTGGCTTAATTGAAAATCTCCAAAAGCCAGTAAAATTAGAAGTAAACCTCCGAAAAACATCAGAATAGCAACAGACTTTGGTCCCTTAGTATCCGGAGTCACAGTGATATCGAATGGTTCAAGTTCAGGTGTAGAATTTTCTTTATCCATTCTAATGGAAAAATCAAACTGTTTCTCAGACATCTATTCACCTTGCTGTAAGTGTTTTTCTAATCCGTTTCTTAGCCAGTCCGGAATTATAATTGATTCTAAGTTATCCATGTTAACACACACAGTGACCTGTGATGATGACCAAACCAAATCTTGATTTTGGTTGTAAAACCTATAAGCCCAGGTACAAGACTTCGAGCCGATTTTCTCAATCCAAATTTTAGCATGAACTGTATCTCCATATCTTAAGGGCGAAATGAAATCTGTTTCGATATGAACTACAGGAAATCCGACTCTTCGCTGATCAATCATTTCAGGATAGGAAATTTCACACATTAATTCCCAAGTTTCTTCAAAAAAGCGGTGCGCTAAATCATAAATTCTAGGAAAATAGGCTATATTTGCACTATCCAGCATAGGATAATCTACGCGACGTTGGAGATTCACCGCCATGTAACTCCCAATTGATGTGCATGCATGAAACCTTGCTTTTTTCCTTAGGTAGAAACCCGTCGCGCTTATATCCCGCGCATAATTGGACAGAATAAGGCCCCATAGTGTAGCTTGGATATCACACTGGTTTGCGGAACCAGTAACCCGTGTTCGAATCGCGGCGGGGCCGCCAATTCACCACTCTTCATATTCCATCTTCATACATGCTTGTCGAATCTCTTCTTCATCAACATCATCAAAACCATCAACTATTGGTAAAATAAGTTTACACAATTCAAGTGATGTTGTCCAATCCATGCTTTTAGGAATCACGTTTCCAGGACTTCTCAATAGACGATGTAGTAGTGAAAATATCTCAGTTGAATGGTTTAATACCGACGATGTGTCTCTGGTTAAAACACGCCAAAGTCGCTGTCTTGGTTTCTTGTATTCTAGACTAAAGCCAAGAGCTAAAGGATTACCAAAACCTAATTTCCACTTGTACCCATGAGTCCCAGAAAAAGAAATTGTCATATCGTCTGGATTATATTTCGCATTATATTTCTCCGCGATAAATTGCTTCAACTTACTACTTATCGGACTGTAAGGATTTGGGCCGTATAGTTCCACTAGTGCTTGCCTAAGGGTATCACCATCTTTGCTGTGAAAGAAGTTATCGTCATTTAGTAATCCAAAAATCATTGCTGCAATACTATCTGCAAATGGGACGCTGGTTCCGGCAATTGATTGAATACAGGCATAGGTTGATTTTTCTCTATCCAATTTTCCTTTAGAATGAACCGAAATAGTATCAAATCCCAATCCGTAAACAATAGGATTACTCAACCTTTTGAGTAAATTGTCTATTTTGATTCTATAGGTGGCTAAATGGCCTACAACAACGATACAGTCATCGTCGAGCATAATCTTATTTGGCTCTGATTCAATTATTTCATTGAGAAATTCAAAAGCCCTATTATGTGAAGCCGTGATTGTAGATAGTTCTCTCATCAAATCTGATTTTCTCTGGCTTTGGACTCCTGCGGATAGTGGCATAACAGTTTGCTTTTTCATGCTCGAAATCAAAATCGAGACTATATAAAATTCAAATCTTCCATGATTTAATCGGCCATTCGTTTTTAACCGCAAAGTCAGACATTTTCTTTCCAGGATTGATCGCAACCGGATTACCGGTAATGGACATAAACCAGGTATCTGCCATGGTATTACCATAACCATAACAAAGAGATAGATCATGATTATTTTCTAATGCATCCTGTTGCACAACTGGAACTTTTCCTTTACGCCTTGGAACGCTCCATCCGCTTTCAGAGCCGGAAAGAATGCCTTTACGAATGCTTGGTCCACATCCATAAATTGTATCCATGCCTAACTGAGTCCCCATTGCTTCTGCCATCGGAGCAATTGTCGCAGTAACTAAAACTAGTCTGTGTCCTTGTTCACGATGCCAGGATAAGCATTCCAATGCTTCTTTTGGAACTTTATGAATCAAATTTTCGGATGCGATTTTATTAGAATAGTTTTCTAAAATCTCCCACGACGATAAACAGAAATGACCTCTATTTCTTGCTGAGTCGTAAATTGAGCGTCCCCTTAGTAAGTTACCAAAAAATCCTAGAGTCCACATCGTAGCACCTAGCGGAATCCTCCAAGGTCTTCTTAGCCCCAAACGACCAGTAAGAGTTTTCTCACTAGAAGCATCAAGAAGGGTTCCGTCAAGGTCAAAATAGGCTGCTATTTTGCCTGCCATGATTTGCTCTAAAATTCAATTATACATGAGTTAAGCGCTAAATTTTATCTTTTCATATTGATTTAGGAGGGCGAGTATTATTTCCTATCTGTCCATAAACTCTGCGCCCTGCTTTATGGTCTTGCCACCAAGTTAGAGATTTCGAAAGATTTCTTGATATAAAAAAGCCAATTTTTCTTGGAGTCAACCCGTGATTACGCATTGATTTATCATGAGCTAAATTAGCTACTATTGATTGTGCAGAACAACCTGGATTCGCAAGAACAAACTTCTCAACTTCGTCCTTTAACCTCTCGAATCTTGCTCTTTTTTGTGAACCCTTACCAACTCTTCTTGGAACCATAACAGGAAAATCAATACTAACCCATATCAAAGATATGGTGGATACCCCATGTTAGGCAAATGTTGAAAATCAGTTAAATTGTACTGATTGCGTCGTTTTCCAGTTTGCTGTAGCCAATTTTTTAGCCTTCCCATCTGCAATAATTGGGTGTATTTTTTTCATTTTTCCATGCATTCCATGGACTTGGAATTTAACTCTTAATTCGGCAACCCTATCCCTTTGGATTGTCTCCATTTGTTCATCGTCTAGTTCAATACTAGCCATTTGACTACCATCGTTCAGATCTGAAATTATAAAATTCTGCCCTTCTACTGACAACCCTGGCCTAAATTCCCAATCATCAGGATGGTTCATCCAAACTGAAATATCAAATGAAACTGTGTCTCTAATGTTGACTCGGCTAATTTCAACGCTGTCTACCATGGGCTTCATACCTCCCAAATAGTCCGGCTAAATTACTTCTTGCATTGGCCTTATCAACCAAAAGTAATCTCTGTAAGTTCTGGTCGCATTACAGTGACTATTACTTCAAGATCCCAATTATTACCTGGGTCGGGGTCTGGCAAGGTATCGATAAGCGCGTCAGGGTCTGCTTGTTGAGCAAAAACGGTCCAAGTCCAGACGCCTTGTGCTGTTCTAGAGCCCGCTTGCCCTAAGAGTAAATTTATCAGTTCCTCTTCAGAATCTGAAGTGTAGATTCCATTTTCTCCGGCAGGATTAATGGAGTCTCGCTCCATAATACCCTTTGCAGTTTCATTCGCTGTAATGTTGCCACCCTCAGTTTGAACGGTTCTCTTATAATTATCATTTTCAATTAATAAAGAAAGAGTAAAGTTGTCTTGTGGGCCTAATTCCTGCTCTAACTGAAGTGTAGCAACAAACTCCATAACTCGTCCTTCTTCGCCTGGAGAAATACTGTCTTCCCACTGATTACCTTGTTCAAGATAGTCACTCCAAGTAAACTTTAGTTCTTCTGTAACCCACTCAACTTCAAAAGTTCTAGAAATAATTTCAATAGAAAATGTCTCAGTAACAGTAGCTCCATCCGCATCAGAAATAACTAGACTTCCTCTAAGCTTACCTGAACTATTTGTGGGCAATAGTACTGTAGGAGTTGTGGCATCAATATCGTTTCTTTGGTCGCCGTCAGAGTCGCTATCTCTAGACCAGTCTAAATCCCAAGAATAATACAGATCTTTACCTTCAGGATCGTAACTATTAGAAGCATCCAAAAAGGCTGAGTCTCCTGTTTTTACTTGTTCTGGAACTGTTAGATTCATCACTGGGGCACCATTTACAGAGATAGATGTCGAAATCTCATCTTGGCCTCCTACGCTATTCTCTACTGTCAATGTGACAGTGTAAACTCCGAATGTTTCGTATGTATAAGTGGTAAATCCAATAACCGTCTCTGCTTTTTGCCCATCGCCAAAATCCCATTTAAAACCCGTAATAACGCCCTCAACAGCAGTAGATTCTGTAGCGTCAAGAGTGACGGTTTCTCCTTCTTGAATCGAAAGCGGGTATGCCTGCAGAGAGGCCCTAGGGTCGACAGTAGAGTCAAGACCTATACAACCTGTTAGGAAGATAGATAGAAACATAAGGCTAGCCAAAGTTAGAGACTTGCCTTTTTTCATGTCAACCATAATGCTCACACTTGCGGAAATGCTCCACCCTTCTAATAGTATGTATATTTAGAGTGAAAAATGTTCAATTAGTTCAGTGAGTTTTTTACTCCGAATCAAATGACACCTCTTTAGAGATGTCTCCAATAATTTTTGCTCCTTTGAGGTGATCGTCTAAATCGTCAAAAGAGTCATGCACAACCACATTTTTTGTCGAGTTATTCTCTAAATTTTGATTCTCAAGTTCTATCAAATCAACGTCTCCAGCGTCATACTCGGAAATTACTAGTTCAGGAGTTTCCAATTCCTCTTGTTTTTCTTCTAACATAAGAATATCCATTACTTCATCTGCTATATTTTGGTTATTGTTTTGATATTTTTCCATATATAGCTGGTCTTCAGATGAATCATTGTTTTCTACAGGTTCTTCAACATCCCCAGATTTTGAAAACCGTTTCTTAAATTTATCAAACAAGCCCATTATATCGGCTAATAAAAAACTCCATTTGAATTTTAGTGTTAATTTGAATAGTGATGTTCAAAGAGTGGCAACTGTTGCTGTGAATATGGCTCAGGACTTTCTTGATGGTGAACGTGTCCTAGCCTTTGATTTAGAAACCACAGGAATTTCTACAAATAGCGATAAAATAGTTCAAATCGCTTTAATTGGTTCATCTTCAGATGGAGATGAAATATCCTATGAAACCCTCATCAATCCTCGAAGGGCAATACCGCTTCAAGCCAGTGAAGTTCATGGAATATACGATAGTGATGTAAGATCATTAGATGATTTCTCGAAATTTGCTGATGAGGTTTTCGAACTTATCGAAGGTTCGGTTATTGTCGGTCATAATGTAAGACAATTTGATCTACCTCTTCTGAATAACGAATTTAGAAGGCTTGGAAAATTACCTCCTAGTCCTAAAGCCGTAATGGATACCTTAGAGGTTGTTAGGAGAATTAAAATTCCAAGGCCGCACAATTTAGGTTCGTTATGCACAAGACATGGAATATCTCTTGAAAATGCGCATACTGCTGCTGCTGATGCAGCAGCATCATTACTATTATTTTGGAGGCTTTCAGTTGACCATGCGCCTTATTTTAGAAAATCATTAGTTGAATTGGAGAGATGGTTAGTTCATGGTGAGTCAAAAAATGAAGATTCAATGCTTGGGCGGGGCTTGGATGACTTAGAAACATTAGATTCTCTAGGCAAAATAAGAATTAATGATGGACATTATGTACTTGCTTTTGGAAGACATAAAGGTAGGCATGTTTCTGAAATTCAAAATATAGATCCGAAATATATTTTGTGGCTACTATCTCCTAAGGGAATTGAAGATGAGGAAGCTAGAGAAGCAATTAGAGAGTATCTCGGATAGTTATTGCTTTTGATATTCTATATCGTCCGGTATAGGTTTCCATGGAAGAACATCACACCAATGCCCAATTCTCCAAGCATTTTGTGTAGTCATTATTGAACCAAGAAATAAGGGTCCTTGGTGTTCGCTATCGAGTACTTCTTGTAATGCTTCTTTGCCACGCCCATCAAATCTAGCTGATTTCTTAACGCCCGTAGGTATTGCCCTAATACCATCCTCAAAAGGTTCGCATAATTCAATAACTGCTGAGCCGGAATTAGAATCAAATTCATGTAAAAGAACGACTGCATCAGAAAAATCATCCTTGTGTAGTGTGCCGTTCTCGAAACGCCAATTCCACCAATGTGGACACCATGCTTTCCAATCACAAAAACCGCCACAGGAATGTGGACCAGGTGTAGGTTGCATAGGAATGGCCGTTGGCTGTGTTTTCTCCCATGCTTGATATGCCTGTTCCAAAACATTATCGCCAATAGCGGGCCATTTTGATGAATTAAGAGTATACCAGCCTTCGGTTCTAACTGGAGGATGGTCCTCATTATTGTCCAAAAGAATATCGCGATATAACCGTAATTGCCGGTTTACCTCGGATTTTAATTCCCTATCTGGCGTTCTGCCTGTTTTCAAGTCAGCAACAAGCCAACCTACCATATTTCCATCGGAATCAACATCAGCAAGGAGTAGGTCTAATCGGCCCATTAAACGCCCATTACGAGTTTTCAATTCCCCTTCAACCGCGATGGCGTGTTTCTGTACTTTTCGCCATAAAGCGCCAGTAATTCTGTTATGGTCAAGTCCTTGAATACCAATATGGTCAAGCAACATTATTATTCCACCTTTCTGATGCCTCTTAGCCTCTTTCCATTTTTCTTCCTTCCACATTGGCCTTCTAGGTGTATTCATGAAAATTTCTTTTTCTTCTTCCCACCTCTCTTTCAGAAATCGTTCACCTTCCCTAGGTAGCCAATTATCCTGATCGTTTCCAATGTGTGAATAATCCGTCAAAAGCAAATCTTCTATCGATGCATGTACTACAGTTCCAAGTGATGCAGCCATCCCTGCTTTTCTTGGTAATTTTTGCCTACTAAGCCAATACATTCGAGGGCACGTCTCATATCTATTCCAAGCCGATGGGGAAAGCATGTGTTGCCTTGTTTGAGAGTTACCAACATCAGCCATGATTACCCGTTTTGGTTTAACACCATCAATCCACCGATATGAGCAAGACAGGGAAAGTGTTGATACACGATGAGAAAGTAGGAGGCTCATGGAAGGCCCTAGTGTTCGAATAAATGCTGAAGTTTCAACCGATAACGCGCTTGTGGTCGCTTGTTTCCCAAGTGTTGGAATGGTTTCTAGTGTTGTCGCTCATTTTCTAATCGATCACCTGCAATTAGAATTTATTGGAGGCGTAGTTGATGCTAGATTACCCGCACTCACATTAGTCCAAGAGGGAGTTCCACTCCCACCTATTAGAGCATACGCTGGAAAACCGAAATGTACGATTGACGGATGTGACCAAGTAATATTACTGATGAGTGAATTAGTTGTTCCTGAGGCTCTTGCACATGACATTGTGTGGGCAATGTTTGAATGGTCTAAAGAACAAAAAATTGTGGCTGGAGTAGTCATTGATGCTTTTGCTAAAAGTGGAATGAAGGCAAATCTTAACGGAGCTGAACCCGTAATCGAGTACGAAGATACTGAAGGTATCGATATAGTAGGAATAGGTGCTAATGACAAGAGTAGAAAAATGTTGGAGGACATGAACATCCCTCTCTTACAACAAGGAGTTATCAAAGGAATCAATGCATCTATCCTCGGTGAAGCTCGCCGAAGAGGGCTTGATTTGATGTCCATAATGGTCGAGGCTGACCCGCGTTTCCCTGATGCCAGAGCTGCAGCAACACTAATTGAACACTTGAATAATTTATTACCTGCAATCGATTTACCTCATGAACCTCTTATCCAAGAAGCAGAGTTCCTTGAAGCACAGTTACAATCCATGATGGAAGGAGCAAATATTCCAACTGCTGAACCTAGTTCTGGTAACTCAATGTTGTACGGATGAGGTTTTCCTGATTTGCACAATCGCAGTAATTATCGAGAGAATCCCGGATAATAGTAGTAGCGAACTAATTGTAATTGGCATTAGTAAAATTGAGTCATAAGGAAGACTGAATATGTCAAGTAAAGATTCTCCGCGTGAAAACGTCCCTCCAGCAGATGCCGTAAGAAGCATCATTCCACTTGCAGACATACCTGCAAATATCTGAATCAACATCGTTTTTCTTTGTTGTAGAATTTTTATCCCAAATTTCCACCTAACCAATAGCGTTGATATGGCTAAACCAAAACCTGTCATAGATAGAAACATCTTATTGACCAAAATAGGTGTAGAAAAGCCCGAGTTGGGCGATGCTGAAATGCCACTAATTATGGCAAATGGAGTTGCTAGAATTCCAAAAAATAGCGCAAAGTGAGCCACATTATCTGTAATTTGAATTAAATTGTTACTCTTTATTACCCCATATCGACAAAGTGCGTGAAGCAAAAAACACAATCCAGCCATAGCAAAAGATCCAACCACTAATTCTGTTGAAATAACGTGGAATGTAGCAGATGAAATCATTGTTTTACCTCCTGTTCATTGACATACTCATGACCATACCATTCCCATTGTTCCATGGTCCACCCTTGTGGCAATTCACCATTTGGCAGAGGTGGTGGATTATTTGATAATTCTTGACCAATTATTGCTTCGGTCTGTTCCCACTGTTTTTGATCACTAAAATCTCTAGAGAATCTTGTTTGTAATGTAAGTACAATTCCAATAACAAAAATGAACAATGCAACTGACTGGAGGTAAACTGCCGCTTCGTCAACCTCAAATGGAGGTTCTTGTGCAACCAATGTAAACCATGGAGTAATTTGCGAAGGTCCTTCACCATCTAAAATCGCTCTCCACTGTAGTCTTGATGGTTGATTTGAGGCTGGAACGGTAAAATACCATGTTCCATCTTCAGAGGAATTTGCGCTGACAGTAGTAATCGTACTACCTTCAATCTTCCATTCAATAACAACATTTGAGACATCTTCAGTCTCAAGTTTAACTGACGTCTCCACTCCCAAATCTCTAGTCGTTTGTGGAATAAAATCCGTAGCAATCCTGGGCAAATTATCTGGTATTGGAAGCACTTCTAAATCAAAGCCTTGACTGATACCAAAGTAAGGGATATCGTCGCCACCATGATGAATAGAAACATAAAATGTAGTTGTGGTTAATTCAGTAGGCTTAATTGTCCAGGAGGCTGAAAAATTATCCATTCCAACATCTATACTACCTTCTAGATAATTATTGGTACCTCCATTAGAATCTGATAGAATCTCCCAGCCAGCGTCTCTTGGAGTATCACTATGACCTGTTGTATCGGTTAACAAAAACATCCCTACACTATCATAAACACCCAACTGGGATCCAGATGCTACCGCACTTATTGAAATGGGTTGCTCAAGGTATGGTGTACCTTGAATTTCAAACTCAATTATAGCTGAAGATGTCTGGTTCAAGGAAGAATCTCCATGGCAAGCACCTCCACACTGCATATCAAAAACACCGTCCCCAACTCCTCCGGGGTTCGCCTGAGAAAGAGTACTAACACTAACAAGTAAAGAAAATACTAGTAATACTCTAATTCTTCTAAACATTCAATCCCTCCTATCGACAAAAGCCATTACAAGGGTTCCAAAACTAATTGTGATGAACAGTATTCCAGTTATTAGACCTCCAGTGGTTGAGACATCATTTGATTTCGGATCAATTGAATCAACTATGAAACCCTCAACTGTAATTGCACCAGAATTGATAGTCCTATCATCAATAATAGGTTTAACAGTATAATCAGTCGGACCCGAAAGAAGTGGAATATCAGTAAAACCATATTCGCTAATTATAGATAATGAATCCCCATTTCTAAATATCTCAAAAGTAGCATTTGGACCGTTCCAATCCCAGGATAATCGTACTTGTTCACCTTGACCTTCGACCACTAGTTGGGAAACCTTCGGACCTGCCTCTGTTTGGAAATTAATTGAATCATCACCTATAGCCCCAAACTCATCCTCAACTATCAATCTTAACATAACATCACCCATCGCTGAAAAAGAAAATGTCTTACCAGTTCCGCTTCCAGAATTGCCATTATTATCCCACCACTGCCAAGAATATTCATCGATAAATCCGTCTAAATCAGTCGAATTTTTGCCAGTTACTACAATCTCTTCATTGTCCCACAATTCTACACTTTCCAAATCTATTACCGCATTTGGCGCTAGGTTTTCAACAACTAATTGGGAAGAAACTAGTGTGCCATTAGATTCTCCATCGTTAGGAATTACTTCAACTGACCATGCCTGACCTGCTCCAATCAATTGCGAAGGAACTACTAATTGACCTGTGAGCGAGCCTTCTTTGAATCCATTTCTAAACCAATTTACTTCATTGGATACTATATCTCCATCTAAGTCGGTGTTCGTAATAGTCAAAATCATGTCTTGGAGCGGCGTGTGATTCAATTCTACAACCGAAATAGGTAAAGAATTAGAAATAGCAACTGAAGCAGACATTGAATCAATACTAAATTCTTGTCCATCATTTGCCTTCACAAAAACAGTCCAATTATCTCCTTTGCTAGTTAGTGAGCTGGAAAGAGTTTCTTGGTTTTGTAAACTGGTTTGTTCTACCCCGTTTTTGAACCATTTCACGTCAGGAGGAGATGGCAGGTCGCCATCAGCGTCTGTCATCAAATAATTCATACTGATATTCTGATTTGTAGTGGTTTGTGAAAAATCCAGTTCTACCATCTCGATTATTGGTTTTGAATTAGATATAGTAACCAATTGGCTAGGAGTCCATTGTGACCAATCAGTCCCATCATAGACTCTGACGTGTGCTTTCCATTCTTGATTTTTAGAAGTATATTGTGATGGTAAGGTCGATTCAGTCAGTTCATTTACAAGATTCCCATTGAGATACCACTCAATTTGGGAATCTACGATGGTATCACCATCTACATCATTAGAAATGAAACTTAACATTAGAGAATCTAATGTCGTAGGATTCAGTGGTTGAATAGAAATCGAATCGACTGTCGGTTGATTATTCACAGGACCTCCTAGGCCAATAGTTACAGTTTGGGAAGTTTTCCAAACCGTAGTTTCTTCATCATCAGAAACTCTAACCTCAACATACCAGTCATCACCATCTCTAGTTGCGAGAGAAGGTACGGTTAATTCATCGTTCAACTCACTCATCAATTGTCCATTGAGGAACCATCTAATCTCTGTAGACAATGAATCTTGATCTTCATCATTAGTATTAATGGTAAAAGATAGATCCTCGTCTGAAGAGGGTTGAGATGGAGATATACTAGGAGTTGATAGTGATGGAGGAGTATTTTGAATCGTTACTGTGTTACTGGTAATAGTTGAGCCGGAATCTTGTCCATCAGATGGGGTTATTTCTGCGTACCATTGTTCATTTTTACTAGTCAGCGATGAAGAAACTATCTTTCCAGGAACTGCACCCTGCTGAAGCGCAATTCCATCCTTGAACCATGTAATTACAGTGCCAGATTCAGAATCGCCGTCGGGGTCGGAATAAGAATATGAAAGAGTTAGACTATCTGCTGTTTTAGCATCTGTAGGAGATAACATAGCACCACTAGCCGAAGGTGGTTGATTTGTTGGAATATCTTCAGGTACTTGGAGTGTCAATGTGCCCCACCTATCTCCAGAATCTGAACCGTCGCCATTTGATGTCATTGCTGCTAATTGGAAATTAACCGTTCCAGAGCCAGAATTAGGCGCTGTCCAATCTAAGCCCCAAGTTCGATAACTGCTTCCTGTAATGGAATGTGTAGCACTATCACCTGCCGAATTGATATTTACTGCAAAGCCCATATAGCTGAGTGTCCCTTTATCAATATCTAAGCTAAAACCACCGCCTGAACCAGAAACTCCTCCGCTAACTGATATTGTCAACTGATAACTTTGTCCTGGAGTATATTTGGCCGGAGTGCCAGAAAGAGAAGGTGTTGCTACATTTGAACCGGTTTGAGAATGACATCCACACCCAGTTCCAGAATTGAGTTTGCCGTTTTCTTTACCTTCGGTCAACGGAATTACCGAAATCAAAAGAATCAACAAAACGGCATAAACCCTCTTGGAGTAGTTCATGGTGGTTGTAATCTCCCTTAGTATTGAAGGTTAACCCTAATTTGTTTGAATGGTTGCTGAATTTAATATTAATTGTAGTCAAAGAGGCTGCTTTGCGTATTTGTAGATTCTACATCATCTGTTGGTTCATTTGTATTATGTCCACCGCATGCATTAATCAACTCTTCTTCATTCCAGACCCTAATTCCCAAAGAGTTCGCTTTGGCTAGTTTTGAACCTGCATTTTCACCTACAACAAGTACGTCTAGATTTGATGAAACACTACCTACAACCTTTCCTCCTGCGGCTTTAATCATTAACTGAATTTCTTTTCTTGGGTTGCTCAAACTACCAGTAATGCAGAATGTCATGCCAGTTAATGAACCTCTTGATATAATCTCGGGTTCGTCACTGAGCGAAAGATACTGTGAGAGTTTGAGCAATAGTTCTTTTCGTTCATCCAGTCCATCTCTAACTTGTAAGGCTACTTTAGAACCAATTCCATCATTTTCACACATCTTTCTTAAAGCGATATTTTGCTTGAAGGGTTTTCCTTTTGAATCGTTTATTGGACCAAAATTTTGGTCACCTGGCTCAGCTTTTGCATCATCTACCCATTTCATCAGTCCCTCAAAACTCCTAGTTTGCTGAGCAACTAATGATGCTAATTCAGGACCGATGCCCGGGAGTCCTAACGCATGGAGAAACTTTCCTAAATTCATGCTCTTAGTTCTGCCAATTTC
>CEOY01082393.1_pt1 | contig 17390 bp, 13 predicted proteins | sample 530591 | NCBI WGS metagenome assembly CEOY01 (sample SAMEA2620651, study PRJEB7988) | marine metagenome | biome: marine biome (ENVO:00000447); feature: surface water layer (ENVO:00002042); material: "saline water (ENVO:00002010), including plankton (ENVO:xxxxxxxx)" | depth 5 m
CCGTCAAGACACACCTTTCAAAATAGAAAGCAAAGCCTTGTAATAAATCACCCATTGGCGAAAGACATGAGCGATAAAGAGACGCTACTACCGAAAGGAAAAGGCGTCTGGATTCCAATCGACCACGGTGTTTCTGATTTTCCCGTAAACGGATTGGAAAACTTGGACCAATTGATTGAAGCGATTTCACACGCAGATGCAATAGTTGCCCAAAAGGGAGTTGTGTCACATTATTGTTCTAGCAATGCAAACTTTGTTGCCCACCTTTCTGTATCCACCAGGCATGCGGGAGAAAGAAGCAGCGACAAAATGTTGGTCGGAAGTGTAGAAGAAGCCCTCTCTAGGGGCGCTAAAGGTGTTAGCGTCCAAGTAAACATGGGTAGCCCTGACGAGCCCGAAATGATTGAAAGATTAGGAGCAATTACCCAAGATTCTCACTTCTTGAAATGCCCTGTACTAGGAATGATTTACCCGCGAGGAGAAAATCTTGACATCATGGAAGGTGACGACACAGACGCTGCTGCACACGCAGCAAGGCTAGCATTCGAATTAGGATGCGATGTAGTCAAAACCAAATGGACTGGTTCTGTTGAATCATTCCGCAAAGTTACTTCTTCCGTACCAATCCCAGTTTTGATTGCTGGAGGACCTGCTGGAGCAACCACCGAAGAAACGCTGACTACTGTCCACAAAGCAATGCAAGCAGGTGGCGGTGGAGTTTGCATGGGCCGACAGGTATTCTCACATCCTAATCCAAAAGGGATGGTCTCTGCACTGAAAGCGATTATTCACGACGGTTCTAGTGTAGAAGAGGCAATGCAAGAGTATGGATTGTGATATGATGCAGATATGGCTTGAATCTGGCGAGCCCACCCAAGGCGTCGATTTGATTCTAGGAACTGATTTGCAAATTGATGGAGATGCTTTGTACATCGAAGGTAAGCAAGTAGGACGCAGGGTCGACGTAAGTGATTCTGATGGTCAATCTAAAGCTCGTGCCATGGCAGGTAGCGTAGAGTGGATCCTTCTTGATCTTGGAGAATGGAAGATGATACCTATCGAGAATATTATCGCCGCTTGTGATGGAGGGCCAACTAAAGTTGCGGCAAGAATTTCTTCTCCCGAGCAAGTACTTGGTGCCGCATTTGCTTTACAAATCGGCGTCGATGCATTACTGGTTGACGAAAAAACCCTGCAAACAGCATTGATTGCTAAATCCCAAAGAGGAGAGGTTACGATTGATGCTATTGATGAAACTGTTAAACGAGAACTCGAGTTATCTTTCCTAGAAGTTGTTGAGGTAAGTGAAGGCGGAGTTGGAGACAGAGTTTGTGTCGACCTGACTTCCTTGTTAGAGCCGGAAGAAGGGATGATTGTCGGTTCGAGTTCGAAATCTATGGTGTTGGTCCATGGTGAAACTGTAGAATCTGAATTTGTTCCTACACGGCCATTCAGAGTTAATGCTGGCGCATCTCATTCCTACATTATGATGGCAGATGGAACAACTTCATACCTCAGCGAACTGAAAATGGGTGACGAAGTTTTGGTCGTGAATGGAAATGAAGAATCACGTAGCTGCGTCGTTGGAAGAGTCAAAATTGAGAAACGCCCGTTTATTTTATTCCGGTGGAAGAATGAAAATGATAATGAAGCAGGGGTTCTCTTGCAACAAGCGGAGACAGTTAGGCTCATCTCTGAATCCCATGGACTAGTATCAGTAACTGAACTAGTGCCTGGCATGAAATTGCTGGGTTGGAATGGTGGAGCTGGGCGCCACGTAGGGCAGACAATCAGCGCTGAAGTGGATGAAAGATGAGGTGTGGAAATGGCAGTATTGGGTTCAGGTAACTCAAATGGAGGGTGTAGCCTCCTACATGCTGCTGGCGTTGGATATGGAGCATCTCTCGCATTGGACCTACCGGTTAAAGTTAGACTACTCGATAAGGAGTCAAAAAGAGCACTGGATGACCCTGATGGCTTACTAGAACAGGTTCTAACTGCTTGGAAAAATGCTGGCCACTCTGTTCCCGACGGTGAATTGTACTGGTCTGTTAGGTCTGAGATTCCTCCTAGACAGGGTTTGAAATCTAGTTCAGCAGTCGCTGTCGCTGCGATTAAGGCGCTTTGTGATGCTACTGGAATAGAATTAGAAAATGCAGACATTGTTGACATCGCAGCGGCTGCGCAATTATCCGCAGGTGTCTCGATTACAGGAAGTTATGATGATTCATGGGCTGCTCTAGAAGGCGGATGGAAGCTCGTCAATGCAAATGCAGAGGATGCCCGCTCGGGATTATTGCTTGAATCACCCGGCCCGCCATCGGATGATTGGGCAGTTATTTTGGTCTGCAGAGGAGATCGAGAGAAGAGACCAGAATTAGAGGATTTCACTCTACACCAACAGGCATTCGTTCAAGCATTAAACGCACTACAGGAAGGTAACGACCTTGTTGCTCTGACTTGGAATGGCAGAGGGGTTATAGGCGCTTTGAATGACCCTGTTGGAAGAAGATTGACCAATGACGCATTCGTTAACGGGGGGAGAGCAGCAGGAATTAGTGGCTCAGGTCCCGCCATTGTGATTTTTGCGTCTTCAGTGAGTAGGCCGACAATTGAAAGAATCAAACAATGGTATAGCAAAAATGACTCAATGAAAGTGATTGAAACTAAGGTTGTCAATGCTGATTTCGATTCTATGGACGAATAACCATATTCTTGAATGAAAGCCTGCTGAACCAGTCTGATACTCATGCGCATGAGCCTAGGCGAAAACATGGTTGTGACTCTGTTTGGAGAGTCCCATGGCCCCGCAGTAGGCGCTCTTATAGAAGGAATGCCACCAAATATCGAGCTTGATGTTGACCAATTAATTGCCGACATGATTGCAAGAAGACCCGGTTCAGGCTTAGCCAGTAAAAGGAAGGAAACCGACGAGGTTGAAATCCTGTCAGGAGTACACTCTGGCAAGAGTACAGGAATGCCTATTCTTCTTCTAATTAAGAACCGAGATGTTCGTTCCAAAGATTATTCATTCTTGCCTTATCAGCCTCGACCGGGTCATGTTGACCACCCTATCAATGTCAAGACTGAAGGCGCTGCTGACCTCAGAGGTGGCGGTTCTTTCTCAGCTAGGCTTACTGCTGGTTTGGTCGCAGCAGCATCACTTTCCCGCAAAATGTTACCACCTGAATGGAAAATCGAGGCCAAAGTTGGAGCGTTAGGCGGACTGGAAGGCGATGCAGGGATTGAATTAGCCGAACAAGCCCGGAAAGACGGCGATTCTTTGGGAAGCCGTGTTGACTTGGTTATTTCTGGACTACCAGTAGGATTTGGTGAACCTTGGTTTGAAGGGATTGAACCTGCACTAGCGAGAGCACTGATGGCAATTCCAGCAGCCCGAGCAGTAGAATTCGGTCGCGGAGTAAATGCTGGCGAAATGAGAGGAAGCCAGCATAACGACAAATGGGGCAAGGATATGTCATTGTCTGAAGGTGCTGATGGAGCATTGGGTGGTATGGCAAGCGGAGCACCTATCCATGTTAGGATTACTTTCAAGCCACCTAGTGGAATTTCTAAGCCTCAAGAAACATTCAATCAAGTCACAGAGATGATGGAAGAGCTAGCAATCAAAGGAAGGCATGACCCGGTTATTGCACCACGAGCACGCCCAGTCGTTGAAGCAGTAGCCAGATTGGTTATCGCAGACCTTGGGATACAAGGAGGGTATATCGATGAATGATATCGTTGTCCACAAATTTGGTGGTTCTTGTCTTCGGGACGGAAATGACATTGACCAAATTGCTGAAATTATCAATAATACAGAAGGACGGCCGATTATCGTCGTATCTGCACTTTGGGGCATGACAGACAGATTGATTCGTGCATCTAGGGAGCCAAGATACGCTAGTAGATTGGTTCAAGATTTGACATACCAACATTTACGATTCGCGCCTGGCCTAGATAGTGGCGAGTTTGGCGAATTGTTCAACAGGGTAATTTCCGGGATTTCTAAGGAGTTACTCAAACTTTCCAGTGGTGAAGAATCGTTACGTTCTGAGAACCTAATTCTAGCCGCAGGCGAAAGACTCAGCGCCTTAGCAGTAGCCCACCGACTTAGAGAATGTGGTATTGAAGGTGCTCACCCGGTTGGAGCAGAAGATATTGGTTTAAGATTGAAAGGCGTTGGTAGAGCGAAAGAGATCGACATCGAATCTTCAAGCCTGAACCTCGACCGCCAAGAACTTGGAGGGGTCCCTATTCTAACTGGTTGGTTTGGGGAGGGAGATGATGGTAACATTGCACTTCTAACCAGAGGAGGTTCAGATCATTCTGCTGCAGCATTTGCTAGCCTAATGAACGCGTCAAAGTTGATTCTTTGGAAGGATGTCGACGGAATTAAAGAACTCAATCCACGATGGGGGATTGATACCCCTGCAATCCCATACTTGGGCTATGGACAGGCTGCTGAACTATCTATGCATGGGACACCAGTAATCCATCCAGCTACAGTATTTCCCTTAATTGAAGAAGGAATACCAATCGAAATCAAGAATTTCCATAACCGTGATTCAACGGTCTCTACTATTATTGGACCTGATATTGCAACAGACGAAGTTGTTGCAATCGGTTGCCAACCAGGAGTTGCAATGATCACTAATGATAAGCCATTGAGTAGTGATTTACTAATGGAGATTGAAAGGTTGGGAATTACTCCTTGGTTGATGAAATCGACACCTGAAGGCTTCAAAATCATCTTACCCAAGCATGATTTACATCATTTGGAAAACATTATTCCGGGAAAAATTGAATTCAAAACTGCAATCATTTCTATTTTGGGAATGGCAGATATTGGAATTGAGCACGAATTGGTTTCCACAAATGAATACGGAACTAGAATTATCGTTGAAACAGATCAATTGCATGAGACAATTAGAGAACTGTATCATTCCTTATTCTCTCGCCAGGACTGCAAGTGAGTTGGTAGGTCAAGAGCGAACAACGCCCCTACAACCAAGAATACGAATAGTGTTCCAAGTGCGACACCGTACACTGAAATCAATTCTACCGATTCTTCCATTCTCAAAGCGGTTTGTTCTGAGAACAACGAGATGAATGCTGGTAAGATTGTGTTAACTGAAAGAACTAGCATTGCTAAACTTCCTGCAATTAGTGGGTTGATTACAAGCGAGCGGTGATACTTACCAACAATCTTCTTCACGTTCATCACGTAAACTTCACGGGTTCTGATTGAGGTATCAAGCATGCTGAATCTTATTACGCCATTTGAGAGTTCAAAGTACATGACAAGTAGTACTGCATAAACAACGACCAGAATTGTTAGCAGGAATTGGCTGTCACCAAATCCAAACAAATCTTGAGATAATGAAACCTTAGAGGATGCGAAACGCATTACTGAAAGGATGAACAAGATATATGATGTTAGCATAAATCTAGCATCCCTAGACATTGTACCCCAAAATCCGGTACCGATTGCACCTGCTACTACTATCAATTGTAGAATATTTGCAACGGTCATAGAACCAGTAATTGCAAACCAGATTGTTCCGACAGCAGGAGTAACGATGTATGTTAGAATGCCAAGAGCAATCAATACACCATAGCAACCTAGCTGCAGATTTTGTACCATCTTATCCGCAGGCAGGAACTTCATCTTGGGAACCAAAGGTCCTCCAAGTAGACTTTCGACGAATGAAGGAATTTCAACGGTTGGAATTGCGTCCTTTGGAATATCTCCAGACGCATTGCCTTTTGCTGCTAACTTTTTCCTAGAAGGAGCGGAAGAGCGGACGGTCTTACCGTCGTATAGGTGAGCGGTATCTCCTGATTTTGCTGCCATTCATCTCCCTCCTCAGAATCCTCTTGCACCTGCTAGTGCGGTTGATAGTAGCATATCAGGCTCCCAATCCATGATGTTGACACCTAATCCTCTTAGTTCGCTGATTAAGACATCTCTCTCAGTCTTCAGAACTTCGTATCCAGTGCGGTCTAACCTCTTAGCATCGAATTCGAATTCAAGGCTAGATGGTGAGAGAACGGTTACGTCGAAATCACGTGCTCTGAAGTCTCTCAAAGCGCTAACTACGGTAGGGTCATCTTCTAGATTCGATAGAACGATGATAGGGCTACCCTTGTTTATGTGTGGAAGAATCCTGTTAACTACTACTTGCAAAGGAATGTTTCCTCTAGCCATAGCACCGGCAAGTTTTGTCAGAATGACATACAACTGCTTCTTTCCAGTATCACGATCAACGCTGACTACTTCATCGCCATAGGTGATTAGACCGACGGAGTCACGTCGGCCAAGGAAATACTGAGCAAGGCTTGCAGCTGCTCTAGTTGAGTATACCAGAGCGTTCCTCGAAACAGGACCTGTTTCGGAGACTGCACGTGAATCAACAATCAGAATAATATCGCTGACTGCGTCTCTTTCACGCTCGTTGACCATCAACTTCCCACTTCTTGCGTAAGCGGACCAATTGATTGCACGGAACGAATCACCTTCGAAATACTCACGGAGTGAGTAGAATTCAGAACCAGGACCTGGTTGGCGAATATTCACCGCTCCAGTGAAAATCTTTGGTACTCGAGACTTGACGAATGTATCTTTCAAATCTTCCATCTTAGGGAACACAAGGAAATCATTGTAGACATGCAGTTCCTTTTCCTTGTGGAACAGTCCGAATGGATCTTGGACGCGAACAGCAACCGGCCCAAGGCTGTAAAATCCTCTAAGTGGACATTCAACAGTGTATTCGATGAAAGTCTCACGGCGTGGACCAAGTTCCATTAGAATGTAGTTTGCACCGTCTTTGATACGCATTACTTCAGGAACTCGGTCTTTTACTTCCAAAATCTTACCCAATGCTGAGTGATTTTGCATTCGCAGCGTGACACCAACTTCTCCGTCTTCGAATATTCTAGCACTGGAGAGCTTACGCATAGCCGAAACATTGGACAGAGAGACTCCTTCCTCTCCTGACCATTCTTCTGCACGGCGGCCGCTAGCAGCAACATCAGCGTGACCGCCGAATAATGCTGCCCAAGTTAGGAACACGAAGATTACCACAGCAATGGTAACCAGTTGTGAGTTCCTCAATGTCAGACCTAGCAGGTACATTGCTACCGCTAGGGAACCTAACATTGCACTCTTACGACTCCACATGCTAATCGCCTCTCTATTTCAGTTCAGAAAATATCAGACGGTTGGTACTGGAACTTCTCGCAAAATTGTTTGAATTACTTCACCAGATTCTAATCCCTTGATTTGGTGCTCTGGCTTTAGGATAATTCTGTGTGCGATTGCAAGTTCAGCAACTGTCTTGATGTCATCAGGTGTTACGAAATCACGGCCACGTAGAGCTGCTGCTGCACGTGAGGTCTTCAGGAGAGCCTGAGAACCACGAGGCGATGAACCTACGAGAACACGAGGGTCCTCACGAGTTCGGCTTACGATCTCAACCATGTACATACGTAGAGCAGGGTCAACATAGATGTCTTCACATGCTTGTTGCATAGCAATAACACGCTGAGGGTCGGTGATGACATCGACATCGACTGCATCCTTACCACGGGTGATACGGCGGGCTAGAATCTCATCTTCGTCCGCACGGTCTGGATAACCAACGCTCATCTTGAACATGAAACGGTCCAACTGCGCTTCAGGAAGCGGGTAGGTACCTTCTTGCTCAACAGGGTTCTGAGTTGCCATAACAATGAACGGTGCTGGTAGTTTGTGAGTGACTGTTCCGATAGTCACCTGCTTCTCCTGCATAGCCTCAAGCAAAGCCGCTTGGGTCTTAGGAGGAGCACGGTTAATCTCGTCAGCTAGTAGCAGGTTACAGAATAGTGGACCTGGCTTGAAGGTAAATTCTCCCTTCTTAGCATCGTAGATGTTCGTACCGGTAATATCTGCAGGTAGCAAATCCGGAGTGAACTGCACACGCTTGAAGTCACAACCCAACGCATCTGCGAAGGTGTTGGTCATCAAAGTCTTAGCAAGTCCTGGGTAATCTTCGAACAGTAGGTTACCGTTCGAGAGGATGTTAATCAGAACGTTGTCAATAACGTGGCTCTTACCGATAATTACCTTCTGGACTTCGGCGCTAATCGCTTGAGCGATTGCTCCGACGGCCTGAAGACGTTCACGGACCTCTGGGCTACTCTGGTGTTTAGGCTGTGCCTGTGCCGGGGCTGGTGCTGCTGGTGCAGGTGCTGCAGGGGCTGGGGCCGGTGCTGCTGGGGCTGGAGCCACTGGGGCTGGTGCCGGTGCAGGTGCAGGCGCTGGTGGCGCTGCTGGGGCCGGAGCCGGTGCTGGCGGTGCTGCTGGTGCAGGTGGTGCCGGCGCAGGGGGGGCTGCGGGTGGTGGTGGTGCTGGCTGCATGTCTTTTTTACCTCCTTAGTTTATTTTCCCCAACGCCGAATCTGTTGCAATAATTGCCTTAATTCTTCGTTGGAATATGAACGCTGTTGTGAGTACAACAGCTCGATTAGGCGAGGATCCTTTACCATGGACTGGATCTCACCCGGTGTCTTCCTAGCCATTTCGTCTCTGGTTAGGTCATTAAATTGGCGTACTTTTGCCATCATTGACTCTCTTACGCGTTGCAAATATTGATTGGGATCTACCTTATTTGGACGCTCCCTAAATCTGGTTAAGTCAAACACATGGCGCCAATTCTCTTTTTCTGGTACAACCATGATTGCGATGGACAACAGTGCCATCAAATTGAGTACAATCAGCCACTTGAGCAAAGTATCGCTGGTTAGCATTACAATAGCTCCCATTGCTTCAGTGAATGGTGAGGACATTGCGGATGTAACGTGTCTGGATTCGTCGAACACGATGTAGAAGTTGCTGTTCTTACTGGTGATTACAGTAGAGATATCTTCATTTTCGTGCTCCATCATATCTCTGATTAGAGTAGTGAAGTAGTCTTCATTACCATTCCAATCAGTACCAGACCCGTCTGTGGAGGAAAGAAGGGAATCCCAGCAAGGGCGCTCTCCATAGAATCCAGATTCACACTGCTGCTTGCCAGTTACTTCAGCATCTGCATAATCCCACAAGTGGTTTGCAAGAACCGAGTGGTCAGAAATGAATACAATACTACCAGTAACTTCCACGTTTCCTTCTCTAACACCCTTGACTTGGTCGATCGCCTCAATTCCAGGATAGTCCATTCTAATGATTAGACCGGTGTTATTACCACCAAGGATTGGGTTGTCAGGGTCGTTTGCATCCATGTTCTCTCTGGCGATGAACGCAGATCCTGATGCGTGGGCTAACACCTTGACATTACGAGAAGTATCTTCATTGTCTAAAACTTGTATTGCTGTTGGGCGGTGGAATAGAACAGGCAGTGCACAGTTACTGTATTTTGAACTGTCTTGTAGAGATTCTGCACTGCAGTATGGTCTACGCTCGAATTGGTCATCCCAGACCTTGTTGACTCCAGCAACTGCCCACAATTTTCGAGAATCTGCTGGCTCAGCTTCACCGGTTTGGCTTGCTACCTCGTAGTACCTGTTAGGGTCTACAACTGGTGCATCGAAGAACTTCACATCGAACTTGTCAGCAACTGTCTGAGCATTTGTTGAATTAGCGGCGATAATTACCTTGCCACCTCGCTCGGTAACGAACTCATGTAGAGCCTCTGCTTCTGCGTTATCGAATGGCTTCTCAGGTGCAGCAATTACCAACATTGTTCGATGGGGTTCTCTCCAATCATTTACTAGCATGGGAGTTGACATTGTATTAGCAATGACATAATCCATACCATCATCACCAAGTGAACTACGCATTGATGATACTTGTTGATACTGAACATTCTGTTCCTCATCTGTGACATATGCAGAATAGACAGTTGTTTTGTTAGCAGAGGTGGCAATAATTACTGTTGTTGAAAGCAACATTGCGACGATAAATCCAATGAGGAGCCAAGTTTCTAACTTGATTCCAGATGTATCATCTCCAGCCATTCTTAGCACCTCAAAAAACGGCCACGGGTAAACGTAGCAGTTTTCCCAACTCCAACCCACTCATATAGATTATCGTAGGTTGAGCAACCAAATTGTATGAGTATCAACCAGAATGAAGTAATATCATTCCCGAAAAATGTAAGGTTTATCGCCACTCGCGACGGAAAAATGCAGATAATAACACAGTAATTATACACATTAGTGAAGAAATCGCAGGCAAACTAGAGGATTCTGATTCCAAACCTGATGAATCTGAAGATTCGGTTTCCTCTAATTCTTCATTCTCTTCCTTAATATCGATGGCCTCTACATTAAACTTCAAAGTTTCAGAGTATGTTTTTCCATCTCCCTCACTCACAACTGAGAAAACAAGGTCACATTTCTTTTCAGGGTGGCTTGATGAAACTATCAATTCGATTTCGGCCCACCATTCGCCATTTACTTCCTCGTTAGTGTTCAGTTTACTTTCACCTTCAAGGACTTTAGAGTCCATTTGTGGACATCCTCTGAACGAAACACTAGGGTTTCTTATCGAGTCTATGGAATTCCCTTTATTGCGAATTTTTACTTCAACAAATTCACTAGTTCCAGATTTGATGTCATCTGCCATATTCCAGTTATCTGTAGCTGCAAATTCGATTTCAAGGGAGTAAACTGGAGTAAATCTAAGGCTTTGGTCGATGGTTTTGGATCCATCACCTGCTTGACCAGCTACAATTAAGTCAGTTATTACTAATTCCAAAGAAAAGACTTCACTAGTTGGGCAAGGTTCTCCTGAATCCCCGTAACCATTTCCTGAAATTTTGATTTCGAATGTCTCGTTTGTGTTAGCGCCGACGCTCACTTTACTCTCAGAGTCTATTGAGAATGAACCTTCATCACACTCAGAGGGATATGTCATCTCTACTTCTATGTCGTAATCGGATGGCAGCGGCCTAGTGTTGTCAATCCAAAACTTCAGTTTTGTTTCAAATTGCAATGTGCCATCCAAATCCATCATGACCTCATCTTCTTCATCTTCCCATCCAATGTCCCATCCTGGATTGCTAACATCAGGCAATTGAGCACTGGCAATTGGTAGGAGCATTGCCAAGAATAAGATTGAGACCAAGATTTTCTTCATCGTTATTCCTCACATGCTCTCTTGATTAGCACTTTGATCATGTTTCTTCGATATCTTGGAGGTAGTGAAGTATTGTTTACTGGTTTTGTTGAGTTGTATACCGCATCACAAATCGCTTTGACATCACCATTTGATTCTGCAACTTCTGCATCGTGCCTGCGTGGAATGCTTTCCAATGCAGTAGTGGCAACTCTTAGAGTTGACCTGTCGTCTTTTCTCCATGCAGCAGCAGCTCCCGCTTCAGGGAAATCCCAAGTATCCCTTAGCCTAAGTTTTCGATAAGCGCCAGTCCAATCTGATACATCATCTGGTAGGGATACTTTGAGCATGAACTCCCCTGGTTGCAAAACATTCCTTGTCATTCCATCTAACTGGTAGAACTCTGTGATTGGCATATCTCGCTCACCATTCGGACCAATTAAGTGAACTCTTGCGTCCAATACCATCAGATTTGGTGCGATGTCACCTTGGTAAGTTGCAACGCACAATTCGTTTTGATTCGGTATAACTCGACAATCGGCTCCAGTTCCACAATCAGCTTTGTGACACCAGTCAATGCTGCTGCGCCATTCTTCGGTTTGATTGAACCAGAAACACCGTGTGTCCAGACACAAATTACCACCCAGTGTTGCATTTCTTCTTATCAGTGAAGATGCAACTTTACTTGCTGCTTCAGAAACAAGAGGATGTACTTGATCGCTTTGTGCAATGTCATGTAAGCGAGCCATACAACCGATTTCAGTCATAGATATCTGCGAGACTCCCTCGATTCCAGAAAGAGAAATTACGTGGGGTTTGGTATTGATGTGCCACTTGTAGTTTGGAATCAAATCCGTACCACCAGCGATCCAATCAAACTCTTGTCCAGCTTCCAAAAGTTCTGCAGCAATCTTGCATGCTTCTTCTACTGTACTTGGTCTGTGAAGTTCAAAGGGTGGCATTAACATCAGTTTTCACCCCCCATGTGTCTCTGTTCTTGTTTGAGCCATGCTTTACCTGCAAGACCCAATTCTGCCAGTTGCTCCGGCTGTGGCTTATCAGCAGACTTCCATCCCTCGACCTGGTCTTCTAGAGGAATATCTGGATTGAATCCAAACAATACACCGTTCACATATGCATTTGTATCCTCACTTCTCTGTCGCTTCTTGTCACGAATTTCGTGTTCAGCTGCTCGCTTTGCGAGTTTTTCCTGTAAATCAGAGAAATCGATTCTAGGAACTGGTAACTCTGACGGGTCGTCAATACCTTCGACTTTCATCTTCTTAGCAATCGCTGCCCAAACCTTGTCAGGAGTTAATGGAAGGTCGTTGATTCTGATTCCTATGGCATCGTAAACTGCATTGACCACTGCTGGTAATATTGGAAGAAGTGGCCCTTCTCCTGCTTCCTTAGCACCGAATGGACCTTCTGGGTCACAGGATTCGATAATGATTGGAGTTACGTTAGGCATTTCATGCACACTCGGAATCTTGTAATCTAACAAGTTTGCATTCTGAAGGTGCCCGGTTCTTCCATATACCATCTGTTCGGTCAGTACTTGCCCTAATCCCATGTGGCATGAACCGATAATCTGGCCCTCAACTGCCAGAGGATTCAGTGCTTTTCCACAATCGTGAGCAGCCCATACATCTGTACACTTGATCATTCCAGTTTCAACGTCGACTTCCACTTCGGCAACATAAGCCGAGAATGAGTATGCAGGTGCTAGGCCAGCAGCTGCGCCTTTGTGCACTCCACCCATTGGAGGTGAACGATATGCTCCTGAGGAAATTAATGCGCCCTTGTCCTCCTGTGCTTTGTGTAGAGCTTCTAGGTAAGACATACCAATAGCAGGGTCGTGCTTGTAGTATATTCGTCTGTCATTTAGAACAAGGGTATCTGGGTGGTAACCTAAAGTATCCCAAGCAGCATTGAGCAATTTTTCTTTGATTTCCAATGCTGCTCTGATTGCAGCATTTGCATTCATGAAAGTGACTCGAGAAGAGTATGAACCCAAGTCTACCGGGCTGGTATCGCTCTCATGACTTCGAACATGAATCATTTCAATTGGAAGTGCAAGAACTTCAGCAACGACTTGCGCAACCGCTGTGGTAGAACCTTGTCCAATATCTGCTGCGCCTGTGTGTACTGTCACCCCTCCATCCATGTCTATCTGAATGTGTACGGTTGCGTGAGGGAATTTGTTTGGGTCCCAGTGAATTGGTAATCCTGAACCCGAAATGAAGAATCCACAACCTATTCCGATTCCTTTTCCGAGTGGTAATTTCCTAAACTTGTTGTCCCAGTCGCTTCCTTTACGGACTTCTTGTAATGCTTGTCGCATTCCATTTGAGGTGATTCTGAAACCAGAAATGGTTCTAGAGTGTGGAGGCAGAAGGTTTGCTAAACGCAGGTCGATTGGGTCGACTCCTAATTGCTCAGACATATCGTCTAAACCAACTTCAACAGCACATCTAGTGTTTACAGCACCATGACCACGCATTGCACCGCTCGCTGGTTTGTTTGTCCAAACCCTAGCACCTGTGTAGTGGAAGGAACCCAATTCGTACGGCGCTGTTGCTAGAACTCCATTGTAATATGAAGTAACGTGGCCGAAAGATGCGAAGCCTCCTCCATCGATTAGTGCATCAATATCGAAGCCTGAAATTCTAGCTTCTTCATCTGCATACATCTGTACCTCGATGTGACTTGGGTGCCTTCCTCGATTAACCCAGAATACTTCCTCTCTATCGAATGTTATTCTTACTGGCTTTCCAGCCTTACGTGAAAGGATTGCTGCACACATCTCGTGCGGGAATGGGTCTGATTTACCTCCAAAACCTCCGCCGACAAATGTTCGAATCACGTTGATTTGATGCATTGGTACATCTAGTACCGTTGCCAAGGCTCTATGTGCATAATGAGGAACCTGTTGCGGAGTGTAGAGTTGCAATCTTCCGTTCGAATCCCAATGTGCTACGACTGCATGAGGTTCGGTGAAACCGTGATTAACACCCATGTATTTCCACTTGCCATGATACATAGCATTCGGATTCTCAACCATTGACCTGTCACCGAATTCTTGGAAAACTCTCTTCTGAACATTTGTTGTACCGACGTGGTATTTTCCTCTCCAGTGAATGGGTTCATCAACATCTTCTAGTCCCTTTTTCATATCGTGAATTGAGTCTAAAACTTCGTATTCTACTTCAATTAATGATGCTGCTTCTCTAGCAGTCGCTTCGTCTACAGCAGCAACACAGGCCACCAAATCTCCAACGTGTCTAACCTTCTCAACAGCCATTGCATGTTCGTCTTTAGTTACTGGTAGAACACCGAATTTGTTAGGTGCATCTTCCCCGGTAGCAACTGCAATAACGCCAGGCAGTGCTTCTGCTTTCGAAGTATCAATACTGACTACCTTAGCATAATGGTGTGGAGAGCGAACAATTCTGCCAATAATTTCGTTTGGTAGCCTAACATCGTCACCATACCATGCCTGTCCAGTGACTTTTGCGTTAGCATCTACAAGTGGTATCGCCTTCCCGACTGTTGTTCCTGTTCTAGCTCTATCGTGAATGTGAGCACCGGCAGGTTGCTTCTCATTTCCTCCTACCATTTCAGGGATGAAATCAAGGTCTCTTGGCTTCATTTCCGGCCTGGAACCACCTGAACCTGGAGGCCCGAAACTTTGCTTTCCAGCGACTCTTTTACCGTCTTTACGGACTTCTCCTGAACCGCTGCCAGGCTGCTGTTTGTAACCTCCAGACATGGTATCACTTCGCATGGCCCGGAGGCATTGTCGGTTCTTCTGGACCACTAGGGTTTGGATCTGGGTGAGGATCGCTAGCTGCTTGCGTAGATTCTGCTTCACCACGATGGATTGCAGCTGCCGCTTGGATCGATTCTATGATTTGCTGGTAACCAGTACAACGGCACAGATTTCCTTCAATTGCACAAGCAATCTCCGCATCTGAGGGATTGGAATTTGTATTCAATAGTGCTTGAGAAGCAACAAGGAATCCGGGAGTACAGAAACCACACTGCGAACCTCCATGCTCTGCAAAACACTGCTGGATAGGCGCCAAATGAGCGCCATCTGCAAGACCTTCAACTGTAGTAATAGATGAACCGTTAGCATCTTGTGCCATGGTTAAGCAGGAAAGGCGTGGTTGACCGTCAATCATGACTGTACAGCAACCACAAGTTCCCATGTCACAGCCGCGCTTAACGCCAAGACAACCTGCCTTGTCACGAAGTACGTCTAGAAGGATAGCATTTGATGGTGCCAAGACCTCACGAACCTGTCCGTTAACTTCTGCAGACCATACTTCAGAAGCCGCTGCAGGAATCATAGAAACATACTCATCCCCAACCATATCTAACGCCAACTATTCGGTGGGAGCATGAATCACCCTTTCAGCATTGGCACTGAATAATCATTAATTAATCTTGCAAAAAGGACATTATTTCTATCGTATAGTGACCGCAGTAAAGTCATCTTTACCCGCCTCTGGCTCATTCCAATCTTCATCTCCTGGAAGGATTAAGCCATCACCAATTTTCACTAAATCTGAAGCTAATTCTTGCTGCTTTTTGCACAGATTACCCCAGTCAAAAGAGGGGTTTCGCCACTTCGCCCAAAGTCTCATTCTTCTCCACGAGGATTTACCCTTGGTATACAGTTTCATTTGCAACTTTCCTGCAGTAGGCATCCACCAAATCATGAGTGGCAAAACCAATACCGCAGGTAAAGCAAACAAGAATTCGATAATCATGCTATAATCTGCGAGTCCGGCGATTGGACTCGAATCCGAAAGAAGAGCCCATGTGAATGCACTAGCAGCAAATAGCCACCATACGGGATAAACAGCAAGCGCAGTGTACAATTTCAATGCGCCCCGGCTTGTTTCTTTCATCTTCCTGCCAAATGTTCTATCTACACTTACTACGAAAAGAAATGGTGGAAAGGAACCTGCTATTGCACTGAATGTAACAAAACCGAGCATGAAAGACCAAGCGAATAGCCAAAGGAAAATAGATTTCACAAATCCGGCGCGAGTCACTGATTGAGGCCTCATATCCACATGATGTGGCTTCAAATCCAGAGAATCTAACTCAGACATATGGTCTCGGGTTCTTTTCTCTAATCTTTCACATTTCTGTGGATCATTAATTGCAAGCCATTCCCATGCAGCTCTAACCCTTCTAGCCCCAATGACTCCTTGGCCATAAGTAGCCAACTTTTCCAATTCTGGATTTTGCCTTCTTCTCTCTGCACGAATAATCGAGCGAGCTTTCCAAATCAATTCTCTATCCTTCCAATCATCTCGAGACAGAGATGCCCGAGATATCTCTCCTGAGATTATCGAACTCAATTCTTCAACCGTTCCTTCAACCCGCAATGGCCTCTCAATACTAAGAGCCACCCTTTCACGGAAATTGTGCTTACGACTGTAATGAATCCCTACTGGAATAATCACTGGTGGATTCTCTACCGACAATTCACGTGCTCTTAGGGCAATTCTAGATGCGTTATCTTGAATTTCCTTGGTTTTTGGAGATGAATGAGATTCGCCTTCTGGAAATACTACTACATTCTTCCCTGAAGCTACTTCAGTTGCTATCTGTTCCAATTCTTCATCATTATTGATGAATCCGTCAAATTTTACCTGCTCACCAGGAAGTAGACCTTGAGTAAGCATATTGTCGAACAAACCGCCAGGGTGCCATGATACGATTATTGCACCTCTATCAGTAGGAAGGTTCTCGATATCGATTACAGTAATCTCACGAAACCAAGTCGACATCAAAACTCGACTGAACCAGTTTTGAAGCCCCATGAAGGACCCTGTCGACAAATGGTTTTGACATCTATGCCGATTTTACCTAAAAACACAGGGTTCAAACACTATTGCTTTATCGCGCGGAGCGCGGTGAAGAAGATGAGTGCTTTGAGACGAAGTTTCTGCCTTTTCGGATTGTTGATTTTAGTTGCACCATTAGTAGTTGCAACTGTTCCTGTTTCAGTGGATGTCAATGATGAAAATGAACCCCAAGGATGGTGGACTGAAACTACAGTTGACCGCAACCAAAACAAAATTGGTGACATGGTTGAACTTCATATGGACAATCCAATTTTCCTAGATGAGGACAATACTTTGCCTTTGATTATCGATTTCCATTTCACTCCTGGCCAAAAGGAAATTGACATGCTTGAGCGAAATGTCGACTACCAGCATCAATTCATTCTACATGGAATCGATGCATTGGCAGGAAGAGTTCCTGT
>CEOY01015306.1_pt1 | contig 17256 bp, 15 predicted proteins | sample 530591 | NCBI WGS metagenome assembly CEOY01 (sample SAMEA2620651, study PRJEB7988) | marine metagenome | biome: marine biome (ENVO:00000447); feature: surface water layer (ENVO:00002042); material: "saline water (ENVO:00002010), including plankton (ENVO:xxxxxxxx)" | depth 5 m
TCTAAATGTTAAAGATCGAATGAGATATAAAGATGACGTCAAACGAGGTATGAACTCTGTTACTGTAAATTTTTCTGTTTCTGAATTGGTCGAGAGGCTGAATTCGGCCGGTGTTCCTTGCGGGCCCATTAACAATATTGGTCAGGCGTTCGAAGATGAGCAGGTTAAGCATTTGAAAATGGCGAAACCGGCTCCAGCTAAAACTCAAGATTCAATTAGTCTCATAAGAACTCCGATCAACTTGTCCTTGTTTCCTCATCCAGATCAGTTTGACCGTTCGGCGCCTGACCCCGGGGATAATGGGTCGGAGATCTTATATGGGTTTGGATTTGAAGATAGCGAGATAGAAAGGTTTCGCGCAGAAGGCGCCATATCTTGACCTCGGATAAAAGCGCCTTCGGTTACGCCGTCGGAGACTTTGGTATAAATCTTTACTTTATATCGACGATGACCTGGCTGATGGCTTTTTATACCGATGTAGTTGGCCTAGCCCCGTTCGTTGTTGCCGGTATTTTCTTTGTTGCTCGCCTGATTGATGCGTTCACAGATCCATTGATTGGTTTATTGGCTGAGCGCACGCAATCACGGTGGGGTCGAATGAGACCCTGGTTATTGTTTGGCACTTTGCCGCTAGGTTTCATTGCTGTTTTGACTTTTTCTAGTCCAGACACTGATATGAATGGGAAAATTATTTGGGCATATGTAACGTATGTTTTATTCGGAGTTATCTATACCGTAGTCACAATCCCCTACTCGGCATTAACGGCCTCGATATCTCCTGATTATGATTTTCGCACGAAGCTGTCCACTCAAAGAATGGCCTGTGCGTTCGGTGGAGGATGGATAGTCTCGGTCGGCGCTCAACCTTTTGTTGGCATGTTTGGTGAGGATCAAACTCTCGGATGGCAAGTCTTGCTGGCCATATTTGCGCTTATTGCCTCGGGTGTTCTCTTCATTTCGTTCTGGACGACAGAGGAGGAAGTGCTGCCGCGAGAGGGACAGAAGATCACGTTGAAACAAAGCGTCTCTTCAGTTTTTTCTAATCCTCCTCTATTGATCGTTATAGGCATATTTTGCTGTGGTATGTTCAGTTTCACGGTTAGGCAATCACTCGCTTTTTACTATTTTAAATATAATGTCGGACAGCCGGACTTGGTCCCGTTTTTTTTCGCGAGCACGTTAGGTTTGATGATTGTGGGTCTTGCAGTCGTGCCCTCAATCGCCAGCAGGTTCGGGAAAGATGGAGCTCTTTTTATTGGTGCAGGGATTACTATCCTTTCTAGTTTCGGCTTCTATTTCACAGAACCGACGTCCGTCGGATGGGTTTTTCTGTGGGGCATTTTGGTAGCCCTGGGTGGTACTCCTATTGCTGTAATGGGCTGGGCGATGATGCCAGATACGATTGAGTATGCAGAAGAAAAGTTGGGTGTTCGCGCCGACGGTAGCGTCTATTCGATGTCTAGTCTTTTCCAAAAGATAGCGAAAGCAGTCGGTGGTTCTGGAGTAGCGTTGGGGTTGGGCGTGGTCGGTTATGTAGCGAATCAACCGCAGACTCCAGAAACGTTAAATGGCATACAAACGATGTTCACCCTCGCTCCAGCTGCGATAATGGTGCCGCTTATCGCACTAGCTTGGTTTTATCCTCTGGACAAGAAGATGCATGATAATTTACGGGGTCAGCTAGGGCGATAGGGAGTTTAATCTCCTCCACTCGAGAAGAAGTATTTTCATACTCATCGCCACTGCCAACGGTTGATCGAACATTAAATGATGATAAGTCCCCGGTATTGTAATAGTTGGGAGCAGGTTGCTAGTGGCCTTTAGCATATAGTCCCCATAGAGAGCTCCTTCATCTTCACTGTTTTCTCCGAGCATTAGAGCCGCTCTACAAGGTAAGTTTAGAAATTTGATATTCTGATCAGCCCCCATCTCCAGATAATCGAAAAGAGTTGGGTCAAACTTCCAAGTCCATCCACCCTCAACCTGTTTAAGTCCAAATTCAGCCATGTGTCTGAGGACTAAGGGGTGGACGCCAGGTTGCTCCGGAATAAATCGGAATCTACCGATCGCTGTCTCTCTATCTTCGTATATCCTAAGTTTTCTCCCGGGCTTTACGCCCTCTCTCTCTACGCGCAAACCCCATTCGACATACTCTTCCGGCGGAGCCACTGTGAAGTCCATAAATAGTATTCCACCCAAGAGATCGCCATAAAGGTCACCAGTCTCGAGAGCAACGAAACCGCCGAAACTATGTCCTACTACGAAAGGCTTCTCTCCAAGTTCGGCAGCTTCGCAGACTTTCCAAACCTCGTTGGCGAAGTTCTCCTTTGTATATTTTTCACGCCAACCGCTGTCTCCATTGCCTGAGAGGTCCAACGCGGCGATGCGAAAGTTTTCTGCTAAAAAAGGTGCTGTAAATCGCCACCATTCTTTATGAGCGTTGCTCCCGTGAATAAGAATTACCCCAGGAAGGCCTTTTTCGCCCCAGGTGGTGAAGTGTATTGGTGCCCCATCTACCTCCACGATTGAATTTTCACTTGGGTAATTAATTGCCCTGTCAAACCAAAAGGGTTTATCTTCCAATTTGGGTGCTCCTGCGGCAAAGCGTTGGACACTAGCACGATTTTCAAAATTAGTAGAGAGAGCGATTGAAATTACATACCGAGCAGACAGATGTTTATTGTCCTTATTGCGGCGAATCGATCGAGATAATCGTAGATTCAAGTCAGGGAACGCACCGATATGTTGAGGACTGTTTTGTTTGTTGTAGGCCGATAGAGATGGAAATCGTAATCGATGGGGACGATTTTTACGTGAGTGCGTCTCATGAAGACGACGTGTGAATTGAGTTAGAGAGAAAGGGAGAGGAAGGGTGGAGTATTTGCTTGAGGATATTACGGTTGTTGACGCTGCGACGTTTCTTGCGGGGCCCGGAGCCGCAACGATCTTGGCTGATTACGGCGCTAATGTCATAAAAATTGAGCCGCCGTCTGGAGACGGGTATAGAAGTCTAGTGGGCCGTTATCCCGTGCCGTACCACTGGTTACTTACCTCCCGCAATAAAAAGAGCTTGGCTGTTGACCTAAACAAAGACGCTGGCAGAGCCTTGGTTCATAAGATTCTCGAAAAAGCTGATGTACTGACGTCAAATTTTTTAGCAACACAGTTGAAGAAATACGAGCTCGAATATGAAACCGTTAAGACCATCAATCCAAGAATCATATTCGCACATATCAGCGGTTACGGATTAAAGGGTGAAGATGCCGAGCGCAGAGCTTTCGATACGACAGCTTGGTGGGCGCGATCTGGCCTCATGGAGTTCATCCGCGACCCCGAGCAAACGCCTTTGGCGCCTGCTCCTGGCATGGGTGACCACGCGACCTCAACCGCGCTATTTGGAGCAATCATGACCGGACTTTACCGCCGAGAAAAGACGGGAGTGGGTTGTTTCGTCTCGACCTCGTTAGTAGCAAACGGTGTTTGGTCCAACGGGATGGCTCTCCAAGGTGCGATTGCTGGAAACGATATCGGTGAATATCGTCAAAAGACCGGATGGATAAATCCTCTAAGTGCTTGTTATCAATGTGCTGATGGAAATTATATTGTGCTCGCGATCATTAACACGGAGCGCGAATTTCCTAAATTATGTGAGGCCATTGGTAGGCCTGATATTTTAGAGGATGAACGATTCTTAACGATTAGGTTAGCGATGCGAAACAGAGAGGATTTGCAAACTGAACTCAATAAAGAATTTATAAAGCATTCTTCGATAACCATATCAGAAGCGCTAGAAGAGGCCGGCATTACTTTTGGCCCCGTACAAACCATGGCTCAGGTGCTCGAAGATCCTCAGTTGAAAGAAAACGACATAATTGTTGAGACGGGTGAGGCAGAGGGTGACTATGTCAAAACAATAAACAGCCCTTTATCAATAGTAGAAGAAGCTAAGAAAAGGCCTTCAAGGGCACCAGATATAGGGGCTGACACCATATCGATACTAGAATCGCTTGATTTCGATCAAAGTTATATAAAGGCCCTGCTCAAAGCCGAGGTTATTTTTAGTGGTGCTACCGAAGACTGAATTTTGCTGCTTGGATCAATAGTGGTGACCTAGGTCTTATTCAATCTGTTTGACGAGCGAGAAACTTTCGATATCAGAGAATAGAACTTTGGCTTTTGGTTAAGAACGAGGTTCGTCTCGACTTTATGAAGATCGGGTGAGTAAAAAAGTTGTTTAAATCAACTCAACTCTAATTTTGTTTGTTGTCTAGATATTTCTCCGCATCCAGGGCCGCCATGCACCCGAAACCCGCGCTGGTTATAGCTTGGCGGTAGATATGATCAGCGACGTCACCTGCGGCAAAAACTCCCGCAACGCTTGTTGAGGTGGCGTTTCCTTCACTCCCGCTCTTTATTTCAATATAGCCATCTGACATTGCCAGCTGGTTCGCAAAGATGGTCGTATTTGGGGTGTGTCCTATCGCTATAAATATTCCAGAAACGGAAATGGACTCCACTTCCCCAGATTTGCTCTTCACCCTCATTCCCGTGACACCCGACTCGTCTCCAGTCACCTCGCACAGTTCGTGATTCCATATGAACTCGATGTTGTCTTTAGCGAATAGTCGATCTTGCAGGATTTTTTCTGCGCGCAGTTCGTCCCTGCGGTGAACGAAATACACTTTTTTTACGATATTCGACAGATACAACGCTTCTTCTACGGCAGTATTGCCGCCTCCGATGACCGCGACATCTTGGTTTCTAAAGAAAAAACCATCGCACGTTGCACATGCGCTAACCCCTTTTCCTTTGAAGTTTTCTTCACTATCCAGCCCCAAATACTTTGCCGATGCCCCAGTCGCGATAATCAGAGCATCACAGGTGTAGGATTTATCGTCTCCGATCAGTTTGTGTAAGCCCCCGTCATTCAAATCTACGGTGTGTATGTGGTCGTTGACGATTTTGGCCTCAAATCGTTCAACGTGTTCCGCCATTTGCGTCATCAGTTCTGGACCCTGAAGTTCGGCATGACCACCAGGCCAATTCTCGACCTCCGTGGTGGTTGTCAACTGTCCACCCACCTCGACACCTGTGATCAAAGTGGGTCGAAGGTTGGCTCTCGCTGCATAAAGAGCGGCCGTATAACCAGCAGGACCGGATCCTATTACGATTAGAGATGAATGCTCGTTATCTGCCATTGAAATACTTAAAAATCAGTTATCTTAATTGATCGATCGAAATTATCGAGAGGCCCTTCAATCTTGGGTGAATGCAGCCTCTCCCTGATAAGGATCACACAACTTTTTTTTCTTGAAAGCTCCTTATTTCATCGATGCTAAACCCCAGCTCGTCCAATATTTCGACTGTATGTTGACCCAGTTGAGGCGGGTCTCGTTGAACGCTCGGTGGAGCCGGGTCAGTCAAATGACTCGCACTGACTACCCTTAATTTATCTTCCGGTGATCCTGGTTTCTCTATTTCTGTAAATGTGAGTCGGTGATCAAACTGACTATCCTCTGCAACCTGACTCAGGCTTCTTATCGGAGCTGATGGAATGCCGGATTGACTGAGTGAGTCAAGCCAAAATTCAGTATCGTGCCGTTTTATAGCTGGCTTGAGCAGCTCTTCGATTTCAGTCGCATTCTTCAACCTCACCTCAGGATCGGGAAACCGGGCGTAGGCCTGCCCTTGGCCTACCAATTCGAACAATCCCTGCACATGGGATTCCTTGAGCGCGATTATTTGAACAAATCCGTCAGAAGTTGCAAAAACATTGGCTGTTGGTTGTTTTGTTGGCGAGTGGTTTCCGGTCAGATCAGGAAGATTTTTGGTCAAGAAGTAGTTGCCAAACTGTGGTGCTTGCATCATGACAGCGCTATCCATCATTGATATGTCTACCCGTTGACCTTCGCCAGTGACATGTCGTCTGAGAAGAGCAGCTGTGATGGCGAAGGCAGCATTAAGAGAAGTGCTCATGTCCACTGCAAAATAACCCGCCCTGGTCGGTCCTGTCTCGTTGTGACCACTTATGCTCATCATTCCGGAAGAAGCTTGAATTGCTCCATCAAAAGCTGGTAACTCTGATTTAGGTCCGCTCTGCCCGTATCCAGATATGGAAGCATAAATCAGATTTGGATTTATTGCCTTGAGAGATTCGTAGCCGAATCCCAGCCGATCTATGGTGCCTGGTTTGAAATTCTCGACAACTACGTCTGCCGTTTTAACAAGTTCATAAACAATTGTTTTCGCACTGGTGTGTTTTAGGTCGATTGTGATTGAACGTTTACCTAAATTACAGGTGAGAAAGGACGGAGCCATGCCGTCGCTCGTTGACGCCATCAGCCCTCTGGTCATATCGCCCGTCTCTGGTTGCTCAATTTTTATTACATCTGCACCCAGTTGAGCGAGTTGCTGAGTCGCGAAGGGCCCGGCCAAAACTGCGCTGAAATCGATAATGCGCATGCCTGTTAGTGCTTGTACCTCGCTAGCCATTCTTAGCCCTATCTTGGCGTCAATTCAAAAATCCAAAGATACCCGCTACTCACAATTGGGTAGGCTTCCTCAAAAGAAAATTCTCGGTCCTGCGGCCCGAGAGGGTATTTTCTAGCGAGTTCGGAGAGGATATACGGCATATCCGGATCGTCTTCGATCCGAACCAATTGTCTGGGATATAGCTTACCATCCACTCTTAGGATTGCCCGACCGTCCTCCAGCGCATGAATTGGCCATTGTTTCCAAATCTTACCCCACCAAGTTGTCATATAACCGCTCGGTATAAATATTCTGCCGTTGTGCTCGACGATCCAGGTAATTCGGGAGCTCTCTGGCTCCAAAAGCTGGAATTCAACTTCTTGCCTATCCTTAATGAAGGACCAATCAGGCTCTTCGCTGACTACCGTGCCCGTAGTGAAGGGGCCTCCGGATACGACTATCCACGGGCCGTCTGCGAATCTCATGCCGAAAAGAAAAACCGTAATTGCGAGGGCTAAAGCCCCGAAGACAAATAGGCTTCTCTTAATAAATGTCTTAATAAACGTCATCACTCCCCCAAACGTGAGTTACCCCCACCCTTTATAACGCTTTGACGTAGAGATGCCTACTTTCTTATATTGCAGCTAACTTCGGCTTCATGGGTTGATTTTTTAGATGAACAAAACGAAAAAGGTGGCGCTCGTTACCGGTGCATCGGCGGGTTTAGGGCATGAGTTTGCTAAACAGCTCGCGGGACAGGGATGTGAACTCGTTCTTGTGGCTAGACGTGATAACGTCCTAGAGAAAATTGCAGCTGAAATTGTCGAGAACTGGCCAGGCACCTTGATCACCACTATTAAGGCTGATTTGTCTGAACCTTCGGCGCCACGAGAGATTTTCGACGAATTGTTGGAACTAGGTATCTCGCCGAATTACCTTATTAACAACGCGGGATCCGCTGGCCCAGACTTTTTTGACGAAATTCCTTGGGAAGAACATCTGAACTATATGACGTTGATGCAAACCAGTGTCGCGGAGATGTGTCATCGCTTTATCCCCAAGATGCTAGAAAAGAAGTTTGGACGAGTCATAAATGTATCGTCAGTCGCGGGCAGAATATCAAGAGCGGGCGACTGTCATTATGGGCCGATGAAAGCTTATTTGGTGGCTCTGTCTGAAGCCCTGAATGCATCCACTCATAATCATGGGGTCAATGTCTCTGCACTTTGTCCGGGATTTACTCATACCGATTTCCATCAAGTTGGAGATTTAGAAGAGATGAAAGAGAGAACTCCAAAATTTATTTGGTACTCAGCTCAGACCGTGGTCGAGGAAGGGTTGCGAGCAGTAGAGAAAGGCAGGAGCATCCAAGTTTCTGGTCGCCTGTATCGATGGATTGATCCTCTTTTCCAATCCGTCTGGACGCGAAAGATCTTCCAAATGAATCGTCAGTGAAATCCGAGAGATTTTTTTCAGCAAATTGGCATAATGTGGTGAAGGAGGGGGGTTATGACAGGATCAGTATATTCTGACACTAACCGTCGGCTGCTTTTTGTTCTATCTAACTTGGCGATTTTTACGATCGGCCTTGGCCTAGCGGTAAGAGCATCTATTGCGGGCGATTTACAAGCGGATTTATTCGATCAGATAGACATAGCTCGATCGGCCACAATGGTAGGCGAAGTTCTGGCGGCCACATTCGCGGGATTCGCCATCACGCTATTATTTGGTTCGGCGATTGTGGATTTGGTCGGTATGCGGACGGTTCTGATCCTATCAGCGTTAGGATACGTCGTCGGCAGTATTTTTGTTTTGATGGCTACCTTAATTGATCCCTCACGATTAACTTATCAGTTGGTCTATGCGGGGTTTTTATTAACGGGTCTGGGCTGGGGAGGCGTTGAGGTTGCCACCAACCCGTTAGTAGCGACCATCTACAAAGAAGAAAAAACGCATCGACTAAATATACTGCACGCTTGGTGGCCGGCTGGGATAGTAATGGGTGGCCTAGTTGGAATCCTACTGACAACTTTAGATGTTAGTTGGAAAGCGAATCTTATTGTTTTGATGATTCCAGCGGTTCTACTGTTCGTATTGGTCACGCGGGCCGAATTTCCGGTGACTGAGAGAGTAGAGATGGGTGTTTCTTACAAAGAGATGTTCCATCAGCTCCTTCGCTCGCCAGGCTTTTTTATCTGGTTTTTTTGTATGATGGGGACCGTCACAGCAGAGTTGGCTCCGAGCCAATGGGTGGACCTGGCTTTAACTAATATTGTAGGCATGTCAGGTATCTGGGTTCTAATTTATGTGAACTCTATAATTTTTGCGGGCCGCCATTTCGCTGGATCTCTCGTCAACAGATTCTCGACACCGGGTCTTCTCTTCTTAGGTTGTCTTTTGGCTGCCCCAGGTCTTTATTTGTTATCGATCGCCGAAACGCCATTGTTCGCATTTTTTGCCGCCACCCTTTGGGCAATTGGCGTTTGCTACTTTTATCCCACTATGTTGGGTGCAGTCGCCGAGAGATATCCGGAGGGAGGCGCCCTAATGATAGGGTTGATGGGCTTCGCTGGGGGACTAGCCAGTTACTCTCTGCTTCCGTGGATGGGCGCTTTGTTTGATCAAGCAAAGCTAAAGGCTGCTGGCGGGCTTGATGCTTTTAACGCTCTTAGTAATGATCAAGTAACTGAGGTGATCCGAGTTGCGTCTGTAGAATCCTTTCAGATTGTTGCATTCATTCCTCTTATTTTGCTGCCGATTTTCGGTCTACTTTGGGCTCGAGAGAATGCCAAAGCGGCAGTGAACGAATAACGAGCTGAATTGAGTATGAATCGTCGAGAAATCTTAAAACTGTTGAGCATTTCCTTGGGAGCGAGTCTTACCCCCTCTATCGAGGCGGCAGCATTAAGCTTCAAGCCGAGGGCAAATAAGTTAGAAGGGTCGTGGACTCATGATCAAAGGGAAATTACACACATCTGCGTAGAATTAATTATGCCGCAGACGGAGACGCCAAGTGCTTTGCAAGTGGGAGTTGGAGATTTCATCGATTTCGTTGTTAATTCTTGGTTTACGAACGAGGAAAGAAAAAAATTTTTAAGAGGTCTGGATGAAATTAACAGGATCAGCGGGAAGAAATATGACAACGCTTTTTTATCTTTGTCAGGGGCGGAAAGGATAGAGTTATTGAATCAAATTGAGGCAAATGGCTCCGAAAACCGGCCGAGCAGAAAAGATAAGCTGGCATATTCCTCGTTTTTGAAATTAAAAGAGCTGACGGTCGTTGGTTACTACACCTCGGAAATTGGGCTAAAGGCTGAAAGGGCCTATGTTCCAATGCCTGGAAGATACGATGGTTTTTTCCGTTTTGATCAAGTAGGAAAGCAATGGGCAAGTTAGCGAGAGACGGAGGGTACGACGCGATTGTGGTTGGCTCTGGGATTAGTGGTGGTTGGGCTGCCAAAGAGCTAACAGAGAAAGGCCTATCAGTACTCCTTTTAGAGAGAGGCAAGCCAATTACACACGGGATTGATTATATAGGAGAACACCAGCCGCCCTGGGAACGCGCAAACATGGGGCTTCGACCAAGAGATCTTTACGACTCTGAGTATCCGATTCAGTCCACCTCTTATGCGTTTGATGAAACCACTAGGCATTTCTGGAATAACGATTCAGAAAATCCCTACGACTTTAGGGAGGACAAACCGTTCCATTGGCTCAGAACTGACGTGGTGGGAGGACGTTCACTCTTGTGGGCAAGGCAGAGTTACCGCTGGAGCGATCTCGACTTTGAGGCAAACAAACGAGAGGGGATCGCCATTGATTGGCCTATTAGGTACCGAGACATAGCACCTTGGTATTCTTATGTAGAGAGGTTTATCGGTGTTAGCGGCGACGCTCAGGGTTTGCCAGAGCTGCCCGACGGCGAATTTCAAAAACCGATGGAAATGAACGTCGTTGAGAAGCACGTTGCGAAAAAGATCTCAAATGCTTTCCCAGGGAGAAAGATGTTCATAGGTCGCGTAGCGACGCTAACTGAACCACTTCACGGTCGCGCGCCCTGTCATTATTGTGGGCCATGTCACAGAGGTTGTTCTGGAGGGTCTTATTTCAGTTCATTGAGCAGTACGCTTCCGGCTGCAGAGTCGACCGGTAATCTGTCGCTTATGGCCAACTCTTTAGTTGAAAGCTTGGAATACGACGCGGTCTCTCAGAAAGTGACGGGTGTAAGAACAATCGACACTCAGACGAAAGAGAAAAATGTATACCGGTCAAGACTGGTTTTTCTCTGTGCTTCAACAATCGGGTCGACCCAAATTTTATTGAACTCTTTCGCGGACGGAGAGGGACGAAGTTTCGCCAACGATAGTGATGCTCTAGGGCGTTATATGATGGATCACACATACAAAGCTGGTGCTCGGGGTATCATCCCGGGTTTTGAGGAATACTACCCTTACGGCTACAGACCAAACGGCATCTATATTCCGAGGTTTCGTAATTTATCAGGCGATGAAGGATTAGGGTTTTCGAGGGGCTATGGTTACCAAGGTGGCGCTGGCAGGATCGGTTGGGGGGAGAGAATAAAAAAACCAGGCTTCGGGGCGGATTTTAAACGAGAACTGAGAATACCTGGTCCTTGGTATATGAGTTTAGGTGGTTTTGGCGAAATATTGCCATACGCAGAAAATACCATGCGGCTTCATCCAAAAAAGCGAGATAGATTCGGAATTCCGCAAGTAACTTTTAGATTTGAATTTGGTGAAAATGAACGAAGACATAGGAAAGATTTAGTAGAGCAGGGTGTTAAAATGCTTGAGGCGGCTGGCGCCTCGCAAATTCAATCTTATAACGAGGAGATGATCGGAGGCGCGGCAATCCATGAGATGGGAACGGCGCGTATGGGCCAGGATCCACGGGAATCAGTGGTTAATGAACATAATCAAGTACACGCGGCAGACAACGTTTTTGTTACGGATGGCGCATGTATGACTTCAGCCTCTTGTGTAAACCCCTCGTTAACCTACATGGCGCTGACGGCTAGAGCGGCAGATTATGCAGTAAAACGTTTGCAGGCAGGCGATATATAAGTTGTGACCAAAAAAGTCGGCTTTTCAATTCTTCTCGTGTTCTTGCTTGGCGTTGGCGCTGCTGCCTATATCTACTGGGACCTTCTAAGGATCCTTTATCATCAGCCACAATTGTTCAGAGAGCCCCAATTAGACCCTCAGCCCAAACTGATTAAAGACGACTTGGGTGAGATCTCTATTTTGAGTTTTTCTAAAACAAACGGGTACAGGCATCATGAGAGTATCGCGAAGAGCAAGGAATTTCTGGATGGCCTGGGTCGTGAAAACAATTGGTCTTTTTTTCATACTGAAGATTCTGGATTCTTTTTACCTGAAAATTTAGAACGTTTCGCACTGGTTTTTTTAAACCACAAGAGTGGAACGGTTTGGACAAAGGATCAAAGAGTGGCTCTGAGAAACTATTTGGAAAATGGCGGAAGTATCTTTGCGCAGCACGCAGCTGGAGGAGACAACGGATACGACTGGAATTGGTATAGAGATGAACTCATCAGAGCTCAATTCGTTGACCATCCGATGGTCAATCATATACAGCTAGCCTCTTTGATTCTCGAGAAACCCTCTCATCCAGTTTTATCAGGACTTCCCCAGGTCTGGCGAAGGGCGGACGAGTGGTACAACTTTGCCGAGAGCCCGAGAGCGAGAACAAACGTACTGATAAGGATTGATGAATCTACATACGATCCTGAAAAAAGCCCAATGGGTGAGGACCACCCAATGGTATGGTGGCATCAAGTAGGTGAGGGACGGGTCCTATACAGTGCTTTGGGTCATACAACCGCGACCTACGATGAGCCAGAGTTCAAGATTTTTATAAGAAATAGTATTCTGTGGCTTGTAGGGGAGAGTTAAACAAGATTTAGGGGGAGAGAAGATGGACTTTGATATACCACCCAGGTTGCAATCTTATCTAAGTGAGCTGGACGACTTTATCGAATCAGACATAAAGCCTTTAGAAAACCAAGACGATAACATTCGTTTTTTTGATCACCGGAGAGAGGACGCTCGAACAGACTGGGAGAGGAACGGGTTGCCTAATGAGGAGTGGGAAGAGTTACTCGTAAAAGCGAAGCGGTTAGCGGATGCTGCCGGCCACTACAGATATCCCTTCCCAAAGGAATATGGCGGTAAAGAGGGAACTAATCTCGATATGGCCATAATTCGAGAGCATTTGGCAGTAAAAGGTTTGGGTCTGCACAATGATTTGCAAAATGAGCATTCCATTGTCGGCAACAATGTCGGTTTATTGTTAATGATAGAGTATGGGACAGATGAGCAGAAAAAAGAGTGGATTGACGCCCTAGCTGAAAGCAAAGCAGGTTTTGCGTTCGGGATCACCGAGCCTGAACACGGCTCTGATGCCACTCACATGGAGACTCACGCCGAGAGAGATGGTGATGAGTGGGTGATAAACGGAGCGAAGACCTGGAACACAGGTATTCATAAAGCGAAATACGATCTAATTTTTGCGCGGACTGATGGTAAAGCTGGAGATGGTAAAGGCATTACAGCATTTCTAACGCCCACGGATAGCGAGGGCTTTAAGATAGAGGAAATGATGTGGACTTTTAATATGCCCACTGATCATGGCCGTATTTCCTTGAAAGATGTTCGCGTGCCGCATTCAGCGATCTTTGGAGGTGAAGGAAAGGGACTGCAAGTCGTACAGCATTTCTTTAATGAGAACCGAATCAGGCAAGCGGCCTCCTCCTTAGGTGCTGCGCAGTTTTGCATTAATGAATCTATCGAATACGCGAAACATAGAGCGCCTTTTGGAAAGCCTTTATCAACAAATCAAGGGATCCAGTTTCCTTTGGTAGAGCTCCAAACCCAATGTGAAATGCTAAGGGCCCTAATTCACAAAACTGCTTGGCAGATGGATGAATATGGTGCCTTTTCGGTCTCGGATAAGGTTTCAATGTGCAATTACTGGTCTAATCGCCTTTGTTGTGAGTCTGCTGATCGTGCTATGCAGGTGCATGGTGGTTTGGGTTACTCAAGGCATAAACCATTTGAACATATTTACAGGCATCACAGGCGATACCGCATAACGGAAGGCGCAGAGGAAATCCAGATGAGGAGGGTTGCCGGTTACCTGTTTGGTTTTATGAATCAGCGTGCTCCAAAAGGGGTAGACGAGTAAAACCATAGCAATGGTTATGAATGAGAAGAATTCCAGCTCAGAGAATAATGGGCGCTCTGAAGCAATCTTCGATCTTTTAAAAACTGTCCTCATTCGTGAGATACCAGGATTTTTGGAATTGCGTTCGCTGGATAGGCTCTCGGGGGGTGCTAGCCAAGAGACCTATTGTATTGAGTTATTAACTCAAGACGGTACGTTGAGATTGGCGATGCGGCGGGCCAGTGGTGGGGAGCAAAGAGAAATATCGGCACAGTATCCAGGGCTAGCAACGGAGGCGTTGTTGATGCGCAAAGCGTCAGCCGCAGGTGTCCCCGAGCCTGAGATTCTATATGTGCTTGAGCCTGAAGATCGTTTAGGTGATGGCTTTATTATGAGCTGGCTCGAGGGTTTTACGCTCGGGGCGCAAATAGTCAAAGCGCCAGAGCTTGAGATAATTCGACCAAAACTCGCCTTTCTTTTTGGCGAGACGTTGGCTCGGATACATGGAATTGATGTCGAAAAAACAGGCCTGAAAAATCACCTACAGTCAGTGAGTCCGCGCGAGTACGTTGAACAAACCTGGGACAGATATAAAGCTTTTGGGACTGCACAACCGATGATCGACTTTACAGCAAGATGGTTGCTTGAGAATCTGCCGGCTGATTATTGTCCAGCCCTGGTTCACAATGATTATCGGAATGGCAACATCATGGTCGACGAAAGCGGTGTTGTAGCGGTCCTTGATTGGGAAGTCGCCCACATTGGTGACCCGATGAGGGACCTCGGTTGGATGTTATGTCATTCCTGGCGATTTGGTAGGTCTGAATTGCCGGTTGGAGGTGTTGGTCAGATTGAAGATTTTGTCTCTGGTTATGAATCTGTTTCTGGGACCAAAGTTGATCCGGAGAGGTTATTATTCTGGCAAGTCTTTGGCTCGTTTTGGTGGGCCGTTGGATGCTTGTCTATGGCTGAGCATTATCGGACGGGTCCAGACAAAACCGTTGAACGCCCAGCAATCGGCCGAAGGAGTTCGGAATGTCAGATTGATTGCGTCAATTTGTTAATTCCGGGATTTGCTGACGTGGTCACTAATTCAAAGACCGAGGAACCTGATCAGATGCCCTCTAGCGAGGAGCTTTTGAAAAGTGTTGTTGATTTTCTTCGTGGTGAAGTTATGTCTGCGACTGAAGGAAGGAATCGTTTCTTGTCACGAGTAGCGGCAAATTCCCTTGACATAGTGCTTCGAGAAAGACAGCTTGGCGCGATAGCGCTTGAAAACGAATATGAGCGATTAAAGATACTGCTCAATGAGGATTCAGATCAGCGATCACTGAACGACCTTAGATGGGATTTAGTCCATCGTTTGCGTGACGATTATAAAGCTCTTGACCAAGAACTGTTGCAGTTCCATCTTCGTTCTACTGTCGTCAATCAAATCGCGATAGATCAACCCAAATATCCTGGTTTCGCGGAGGCATTACAATCGATTAAGAAGGGAGGAGTCTGATATGGGAAAATTAGAAGGCAAGGTCGCAGTAATCACTGGAGGTATTAGTGGTATTGGTAGATCAACCGCTGAAAGATTTCTAGCTGAAGGCGCAAGAGTTGTTGTATCCGATGTTAACGCCGATCGGGGGTCTTCAGTGCAAGAAGAATTTAAATCCCGAGGGGCTGATCTTGAATTTATTAGCGCTGATGTCGCAAGTGAATCCAGCCAATCTGAGCTTTTTGAGCAAGTTGTCGATAGGTATCAAAGCCTCGACATTGTGGTCGCTGCTGCGGGAATTTCATCCGCAAACTATGTGAGCGGAGAGGTAAGGCCAGTCGGGGAGGATCCAGAGGAAAATTTTCTTATTAATCGCCCTTTATCGGATTGGCAGAGAGTTATTGATGTGAATCTCACCGGTGTCGCCATAACTGACAAGCTCGCGGCGAATCACATGTTGCGACTAGACAGAGGGGGCTGCATTGTAAACATCGCCTCGATAGCGGCGCATGTTCCGTTGGCTGGAGCAGCAGACTACTGTGTCTCGAAATCCGGTGTGGTGATGCTAACTAAAGTTTTTGCAACGGAACTTGCCTCTACAAAAGTTAGGGTTAATGCGGTCGGTCCTGGCTTCATTGAAACTCCAATGACTGCAAGTATCAGGCAGTCACCGGAATGGCAGGCGATGGTCATGCAGTTGACTCCAATGCAGCGATTCGGTCAACCGAATGAGATTGCCAATGCAGTATTATTTTTGGCGTGCGAGGAATCCAGCTATTTCACGGGCCAAACGCTTTTCCCTAATGGCGGAATGAACGTCAGTTAGGCATGAAATCGTCCTGATAGGCGCTGAGACTTGCCTGGCCTCCGGTGTGCAAGAAAACAATATCGGTCGACTCATCGAAGGCGCCAATATTGATTTGGTCGATGAGGCAGGCGGCGGCTTTGCCCGAGTAAACGGGGTCTAATAAAATACCCTCCAAGCTCGCAAAGAGCCGAATTGCATCCAATGTTTCTTCGTTGGGAATTCCATAGCCCTCGCCGAAGTAGGCGTGATTGACCAAAATATTATCCTGATCCAGAGGTCGGTTTTTAGAGGGGAAAAGTTCCCGCATTTTCTCAAGAATGTCCGAAATACGAGATTTTAGGGCTGAAGGGTTTTCATGGAACACGTTTGTACCAAGAATTTTTGCTTTGTGTTCTAGAAGCTCTGCGCCGAACATCAAGCCCGCTTGCGTTGCCGCGCTAGCAGACGCATGCACAATATCGGTTACACGAAAATTAGCCTGATCTGTAATTTCCTGAAATGCGTGAGCATAGCCCATTGCCCCTATCGGACTCGATCCGCCGGGTGGGATCTCATAGAAGATTTTTCCCTCTTTATTAAGTAGCTCTATAGTTCTGTCTCGACTCTTTTCCAGCTCATCTAGTGGAACAATCGTTAAATTTGCGCCTAAGATTTCATTTAAAAGAATGTTGCCATTGGCTCCATAGTTGGTCGTGGAGTTTCTAACTCTCTCAGTTAATAGCAGGTGGCAATCGATTCCGAATTTAGCGCAGGCCGCCGCGGTTTGCCTCGCGTGATTAGATTGTACGGCCCCATAGGTGATGATTGCCTCTGCATTTTTTGCTATCGCGTCTGCTAGGAGGAATTCGAGCTTTCTTGTTTTATTACCACCAGTGGCAAGTCCCGAGCAGTCATCCCGTTTGATCCAAATCCTGGGCCCGTTAAGTTCGCTACTTAAGCGATCAAGAGATTCTAGCGGTGTAGGCCAGAATCCAAGTTGCTTCCTGGACAAGTCACTGCTCCAGTGCTCTGCCATCCTTTCTCTAATTTTGTTCTGCGCCAGTGAAGTGTTAGTCATTGTTAGCGTCTCGAGTTTATCGGCCTAGAGTTGTGCACCGAGGCGGGTTATACAATTCTGGGCAGCTTTGATTCCCTGATTGATATGCTTTCGGCTAATAACTCGTTTCCTCATCGGTAATTTAACCAGGGATTGAATTAGTCCAGCGTTGAAAGCGTCCCCGCAACCGGTGGGATCTCTTATCTCTCCCTTGAAACTAAAAGAGTATCGGCTTGTAGTGCCTCCATTCCT
>CEOY01016797.1_pt1 | contig 14907 bp, 8 predicted proteins | sample 530591 | NCBI WGS metagenome assembly CEOY01 (sample SAMEA2620651, study PRJEB7988) | marine metagenome | biome: marine biome (ENVO:00000447); feature: surface water layer (ENVO:00002042); material: "saline water (ENVO:00002010), including plankton (ENVO:xxxxxxxx)" | depth 5 m
ATGTATCACTAAAAACTGGTGATGCTGTTCGTTTATACGCAGGAGAAGCAAGAGAATTCCCAGAGTACATTGGATATGCTTGTATACAAGCTGGGGCTAAAGAAGTAAGAGAAGAGCCTAAGCCTGAACCTAAAGCAAAGCCAAAACTCGTTAAAAAAACAGAGAAAAAAGAAGAAGAAAAATAGATGGCTGGTACGTTACAAGCACAACACATATTATCCAGGGTACGTAATGTACTTCAGGATAATACTAGTGTGCGTTGGACCGACGGTGAACTATTTGATTATTTAAGTGATGCACAGAGAGAGGTTGCTAATATTCGTCCTGATGCTACTGCCACACATTCTAATGTACAGTTAGTTACTGGTACGGAACAAACCATACCAGCTGATGGACTAAGGCTTGTAAAATTAGTAAGGAATGTTGCAAGCACCTCTGCAAGCGCTACCGGTGGTAGAAGTATCCGGGTGGTATCAGAAGATGCTTTAAATAGTACAGAACCTAATTGGCATGACCCAACTGTAACTGGTGATGCTACACACGGTACTGAGGTTAAACATTATATTTTTGATGGAGACGACCCTAGAGTATTTTATGTGTACCCTGGAGTTTCTGGTAATGCTTATGTAGAAGTTGTGTACTCTAAAAATCCTACTAGTATTGGTTCAAATACTGATTTAATACAAGTGGATGATATCTTTGCAAATGCACTAATTAATTTTGTTTTGTATAGAGCCTATTTAAAAGATGGCGAGTTTGCTGGAAACCAACAACGTGCTGGTAGTTATTATCAATTATTTACCGCAAGTTTAGCTAGAGGTGGAGTAGTTCAACAAGCTGTACAACCTGACCAAGGAGTATCAAGTGGCTAGTTTTGATTCATTAATTAAAGACGTTTTACCATACGTTCCGGGTTGTCCTGATTCGTTGATAGAAACTACACTACGTTCTGCGACTATAGAGCTTTGTGAAAAAAGTAAGGCTTATACTCATGATTTAGACCCAATAACTACGATATCGGGAATTTATGAGTATGAGTTTGACCAACCAAGTGGTACAGATGTACATCAAATATTATGGGCTACTTATGATGGGAATGATTTAGACCCAATTAGTCCAAGAAGTCTAGAGCTAAATTATCCTGATTGGCGAGATAAATCAGGTATACCAACGGTGTATTTACAAAAAACACCGGATACTTTTTGGTTAGTACCAGTCCCTAACGCAAAAAATGTAAATGGTTTATTGTTAAACGTAGCTTTAAAACCTAGTAGAACTACTAATAGTATAGACACTAATTTTAGTAATGATTATCGAGACGGCATTATTTATGGTGCTGTTTACAGGCTGTTGAGAATGCCTAGTAAAGAATGGACAGACCCAGTAGCTGCTGCGGACTATTTTAACTTATTTCAAGCTCAGGTATCTGAGGCAGAATTAAGAGGTAGAGGTGGTAATATTGGTGTGAAAAGAACAGTAAAATATAAAGGTGCAGGTTTATCCCCAAGGAAGAGGTATGGACGATATGGCAAAGAGTTGGACTATTAATGACACTGTTTTCGAGTATATCCCGATAGAGGATATAAAAGCTGCCTACAGCAATATCGAAAAAGATCTTAAACGTGTAACTCAAAAATCGTATGCAGATTGGATACCTGCAGACGTATATGCAGCTTTACGAGAGGGTAGCTCTGAGTTATATATGGCATATACTAAAGACTACTACTCAGGATTTTTAGTCCTTTCAGTTATTAATGATGCTGGAGGAGAAAAAACTTTATATATTTGGGTTGCTTATAGTAGACCCGGGTATAATAATATGGAAGCTGGGATGGAGTTTTTAGAAAGACTTGTACAAAATACCAGCATAACAGGAATGGAGTTTCATTCCGACCGTTCTGGATGGAGTAGAGCGGCTAACACGCATGGATTTAAAGCAGTAACAACAGTATATAAAAAGGAACTGTAATGGGTAGAAAACCAAAACAACAAGACTACAAGCCAAGTGAAGTAGAGAAAACACAGGCTCGTATAGCAAAAGAGGATCAAGAGTATTTTGAACAAACTTATGACCCTTTGCTTTTACGTATGCGTGATAAATCTAGATCACAAGATACGCGCCAAACTCTTCGTGGTCGTGCGCAGGCTGATACCATGCAAGCTACAACTGGCGGACCTCTTAGATTAAGTACAGTCTCTGGAGTTGATACTAGTGCCGATAGAGCTTTGGGGGCTGTTGGTAATATTCTTCGAGCTAACGTAGTAGCCGGAGATGTAGCAGCAAATGAAGGAGTAGGAGTATTAGCGACAGCTAGAGGGCAAGCAGCAGATGCTGGTAGTGGTCTAGCTAAAGCTGCTAAGTTAGCGAGATCGGAAGATTTAAACAGAGCTACAGCAAGACTTAGTAGAGTTTCAAATATTCAGAGTAATATTGGTAGAGTAGGGGGCCAATATATAAAGAATAAAGGTATAGAATACAAAGCCGGGTAGTTAGAATATGGGTAGTCCAAGAGTTATTCAAGATGCAATAGCGGCAATTAGGGCAAGGAAAGAAGACCCTGATAAAATATTTGCTGAGGTTACGCAACGTCAACAAGATCGATATTTACGTGATTACCGACCTTTTGAGGATGAGCTTGTGCAACAAGCGCAAACTGATACTAGTTTAATAGATGCAGTGCCGGAAGACGTAGCGCAACAATCACAAATTGCACAGGATATCGCTAGAAGAAATAGAGAAAGGTTTGGGTTTGAGTCTACTCAGGCGCTAACTGCTGAAAGGCAACGAGCTTTCCAAAGAGGTGGAGTAGTTAATTTAGCAGGTGGTTTGAATGAGGCTAGATTAGCTCAATTAAATCAAAATCAAAAAGTTTTAAGTGACCTAATAAACATTGGACAAGGAGTAAATAGAAGTTCTTTACAAGGGCTAGGCGCTGCTGCAGAAAACGCGGTAGCAAGAAGAAATCAATATGAAAGAGATAGGGTAGCGTATAAAAATTCACAAACTAATATGTTAGGCAGTTTAGCTATGGGAGCTATGTTCTTTTTCTCCGACATACGTTTGAAAAAAGATCTTACGTTTAGCCATAAAGAAGGTAACTACAATGTTTACACTTGGGAGTGGAGTAAAGAAGCTATAGAATTAGGCGCAGGTGACTTACCTAAATACGGAGTCCTTGCACAAGAGATAATACATGAGAAACCAGAAGCAGTTACTACACACGGTTCTGGGTATCTAATGGTTGACTACGGAAAATTATAATGGCGATACAAAACAAAGATGGCACTTTTACCATGAATAAAGATATGAGTGGGAGTCAATTCCTAGAATTTCTTTTTAATCCTCTTGCGAAAAATTATAGTAAAAAAGAAACCGCGGACTTATCTTTAAATGAAGTAAACTCCATGTTAGAGGGAGAGAGGCAAGCGGATGCGGTTATATTAGAGTATGAAAAATCTGGTGTTGTACCAGCTGGTTGGAACGAAGCAGCTTATGGAGATTTTGGTACCTATGCAGCAGAACGTAATAAAAAGAAACAACAAGGCACATTAACCTTTTCAGAGGGAGTTTTGCCTTTTTTAGATTCAGACCAATTAAATAAATTTTACCCAGACTTGTTTAACGATGCCTTAAAACAAGATGGAAATGCGGATTTTAAAAGAATAAATCTAGGTGATTTAAAAAGCTCTGCACAACGAGGAGAAGATGGTAAGGTTGTTTACAATCCTTCAGTAACTACTATGGTGCCTAATGAAGATGGCACTTTTGCAATTAGAGAAAACGATGTCACTATGGATGGGCGAAACCAAAGCGATGGTGGAGAGTCTTTAGGGGCTTTTACTGTTAGAGGTAGTGATTTAGATGTTATTTACGATGCTAAAAAAGCAAAATTATTAGGAACCGCCCCAGCTGGAACCGAACAGGGCATACGTATGATGAGTCAAATAACAAGTAGAAATTTAACTATGGATGATGTTTTAAATAGTTACAACACAATAAATGACCCAACGACTTCTAGAGAAACTGTTATTCAAACAATAGCGGGTCTTAGCGATGAATTTGAAACAAACAAACAAACCAATGATGAAATACAAACAACTGGAGGTACGGGAGATTCTTTAGCACAAATTTGGTCACAAGTAGAAGGTGACGATTATGATGAAAAATTACAAAATTTTATAGCCGGAAATCGCGTTATTGAAGTTAATCCAAAGAATTTTAGCAAAACTGGGTTTTCTTTAGATGGCAGAAATGCTGAGGGGCTAGCACTCATAAATCAGCTAAAAGTTGCTAAAGGTTATGTAGTAGATGGTGTTAAAGGTCCTTATCTATCGGGCGGTGGGTTTAATCGACCAGATAAAGATATTGTTAAATTGTTAGATAGTTTTTTTCAAGGTGGTCGAGGGCAAAGACAAGCTAAAGCACAAGCAGGACGCCGTAGAGAATTTTTAGGTAAAGATTATGATTTACAAAATGTAGAAGAGGCATTTACTGAAAAGCAATGGAATAGTCTTAATGATGAACAGAAAAAAGAAGCGGTGGCTTTACTGGGTGAAATGGCAGTAAATAATACTAAAACTGTATTAGATAAAAAATTAGGTGAAATAAAGAAAGGCCCTCCGGGGTTAAGTACTGAGGAATCTAGAATCCATATAACAAATAATAAAATTTATCGAGAGCTCGCTACATCTGACAATCTTAACATTATGTTAAAAAACCCAGTGATTGCAAAAGATTTTAAAGAGTTATCCCCACAAGATTTTACTAATAAATATACAATTGAACAAAATGGCAAGCGAGTTATAGACGAAAGTAAAGTATTAGGTAATGAGGTACCACCCGAAGCTAAAAAAGTATTAAAGGAAGTAATCACTAAGGAACAAGTAGATGAGTTTGCTGAATTAATAGAAAAGAACGATATCGAGGGTATAACTAAACTAGTAAATAGCATTAATATATCTGAAGAAGATAATAAAGTTTTAACAGAGGCTTTAATAAAAGCAGGTGGGGACTTTAGAAAGATGACTCAAAAAAATGCAGATATAGCTATAGTCCGTTCATATGTTTTATCTAGTTTAGCTACTTTACCTAAAAATGCTCCTATTACTCCTTATCTTACCAATATAAGTATAGGTACATTTATAGAAACTGGTATGTTAAATACACAGGGCACTTCTTTAGCTAGCCAAATCCAACAAGATCGTCGCTTAAACAGAACTGCAGCACAGTCAGATCTTGAGTTCTCTGACCCATATAAAACAACATTAAGTGAATTGAATCTGCTCAAAAGGGATTCCGTACTAAACGAAGATAGTACATTAATTCAGTATGAAGACTATTTCAAAGGAATAAGTCCTTTAATAAATGATTTAAAAACAAAAGCACGAACAACTGCAGATAAGCAAGACTATGCTCAACAACTTATTGAGGTTATGAAAAGGTTTAGTGCTGAACAACAACCCGAGTTCTGGAGGGAGGTATTTAGTCTTGGGTATGCTAGAGGCGGTAACTTAAATTTATTTGGCAATGATATTGATGCAGTAGTAACAAAATCAAAAGGTAAAGTTACAGGAATAAGAATTGGTGATATACCTTATACAATAGACGACCTAAGGGAAGAGGGATTTTCTAATTCATTTATTAATATTCTGATTGCCGCTGGAGAAGCAAACGAATTCCGCGGGCAAAGCCAATAACAATGGCTAAAAATTTAGCGGACGCAATTTTTGGTATTCCAGAGGACACCGCAAACCAACAAGAAAGAGTTGATAAAGAGTTACTTCGACAAGAGGTGGAACGCGTGTCCCCTGTTGGAACTCCTTTACGAGAAGATATAGATGCCTCCCCTCAAGGTTTAGGTGAAGTTTTTTCTAATGCCGTTCGTGGTGGTAGCGCTCAGCTAACAGGGGATGTTGATAGATTTCAGGGACTCGGCCAAATGTTATTTGGTTTTGATGAAGCAGCCCAAAAGAATTTAGAGCTTGCAGAAAGTTATGATGCTATATCCGGCGACTTATTAAATCAAATACAACCCTTTGAAAATTTCCTTGAAGAACCTACTCTTGATGGTTTTTTTACTCAAGTAACAAAAGCTTTAGGTCAATTTACTCCTATGATGTTAAGTTCACTTAGTTCCGGTTTAGCTGGGGCTGGTGTTGGTATGTTAGGAAAATTTGGAGCTAGGACTCTTACTAAAAAACCCCTAGACCTGCTGTTAAAAGAGGCAATTAAGAAAAAAGACAAAGGTCTTAAACTTACTCCGGAAGAAGCGGTACTAATACACGAAGGTCTTGGGTATGCAAAATGGGCAAAACGTGGGGGTATCGCAGGGGCTTTTGGTCAAGAATACGTGGTAGGTAGCTCTCAGTCCGCCTCTGAATTTCAAGAATCTGGTATAGAGTTAACCCGTGCTGAAGCCGCACAGGCGGCACTATTAGGTATTCCACAAGCAGTATTAGGTACTGCCTCTGAAACTATTTTTGCTAATGCTTTTTTAAAAGCCTCTTTGAAAAAAAGTCCTTTAGTTGCTTTAGATAGAAAAGCACAAACTTTTGGAGTACAGAACTTAACAAAAAATGAAAAAAAGGCTTACGCTATTTTTCAAAAGAAAATTAATAAAAAAGAACTAACTGAAAAAGAACAAGCCTTTTTAGATTTATATTCTGGACCAGAAAAAAATATTTTCTCTTCTGCTATCAGAGAGATAGGAAAAGGTTTTATTGCATCAGGTGCCGTTGAAGGTGTTACTGAGGTAGGTCAAGAAGGTTTAGGTATAGCCCAAAGGTTTGCGATTGACCCTACGTATGCTAATGAAGAAGCTAAGTTAAGGTTAGCTGAAGCTGCTTTTGCTGGATTTTTTGCTGGAGGTGCTCGAGGGGCAGTGGGAGGAGCAGTAAGCCCAATTATGAGTAAAGTTACCGATGCTATGGCAAGAGGTAAAGCTGATGCTATCGATTACCAAGCACAAATAATAAATGAAGCAGGTAATACTGATGCTTTAGAAAAAACTATTGAAACAGTCCAAGCTGAAGTTGGATCTCCAAAACAAGTTATGTTTCTACCACAAGCAGAAGTTGAGACTTATCAAGATATGTATCCAGAGGTAAATTTTGGGGATAGGACTGTAGCTGTGCCGTATAAAGGTGGAGTAGTAGTTGGTACTCCAGAGGCGATGAAAAAAGCTAATAATTTATATCAAGCAAATATTTCGGCTGACGACGCAAATGTCATAAGTAACGAAGAAAAAACAAGAAGAAATGTAGCGTTTAGAGATGCAGTAATTGAAGCTTTGGATGGTGAAGAACTTAGCGATGTAGTAGATAACGCTACTCACACAATTAAAGTTTTTAATGCTGATGGGCGTATTATTGCCACCAAAGAAGTTAATCAATTTCAAATACAAGAAGAAAGAACTAAACTCCAAGATAAATATCCGGAAGCTAACGTAAGAGTATTTACGACAGCTGACTTAGATATAAATAATATGAACTTTGAAGATGAGCCATCTTTAGATGAGATAGATGTAACAGAAGCGTTTGATGATAATGAAGGAGATTCTGCTGCTTTGTCTGGGTTAAGTCCTTTTGAAATATATAAAGTAGCTCAAGAAGAATCGCAAAGAACAGGTGAACCAATTGAAGAGATTCTTGAAAGGTTATCAGAGCAGCAGAGCGGAGGGTTATTTGGTGCTCAATTAGAAGACGCTAGATTAACTGCACAACCCGAAGTACTACTACGTGCTGAAACGGAACTACAACAATTAAAAAAACTTGAAAAAGAGGGGGGTCTGACGCTTTCTCAAAAAAGAAGATTAGATAAATTAAAAAAAGGTGGAGATAAAAAAACAAAGGGAGGAGTTGTAAGAACTGATGCTAGAAAATATAAAAAAACAACTTACCAACCAAAAGTAAATGAAGAAACAGGAGAGTTTTCTACTGAAGACCAAGAGTTAATAGATTTACGTCAAAGGTATTTTGACTCTCTTACTGAACAAGAAAGAACAGAGTTAGGAATTACAGATATAAATTCTCCTAGAATGCAGACGTATAGTAGAAGTTTATTAAGAGAATACTTTAGGCAACGAGATAGCCGAGCTGGTACAGACCCAGATATTGGACCTGATTTAACAATTATCCAAGATCCCGACGATGCCAATGCTTATGTTTTTGGTACTTTTGAACCACAAACTGTAGAAGCTAAAGCTTTAGATTTAGTTGAAACGGCAGTTATAGAAGGTTTTAAATTCTTATCTACAACAGGTGGTGGTGAAGTATCACAGGCTAGTTCTTATTTTAAAATAAGAGTTAGAAATGCAGAAGCGGGTGCCACTTTAGGGTATGGAGATAAAGAAGTTAATTTTGCTGGAAATGATGTGGCTGTCAATTTATACACTTTATTAACTCAAGCAGTAAAAATCTTCCCTCAAATAAAACAAGATTTTAATATGAGTATAGAAGAGCTTTTGGAAAGTGTAGGAGGTAATAGAACTAGAGCTTATAACATTGCTTTGGCAACTATGGTGCCCGAAATTTTTGCGGAGCTTAAAAAGTATGGGTTTGAAGTGGTTATGAAGGAAGACCTCTACTCGCCAATGACTAATGAAACAAAACTCATAAGCACCGAAGGTCAAAATTTAGCAGACGTACCTATGTTTTATAGAAGAATAGCCTCAGATAAACCTGCACAATTACTTAGTCCACTTCAACTACAACAATTTTCTTTAACTGGATCGCTAGTAGCGAGAGAGGTAAGTTCCTTAGAATTTCAAAAATATTTAGATATCTTAAAAGATGTAAAACAAGAACTAGGTGGAATAGGGTTTGCTACTACAGCTGGAATATTTGTTGATAAATCTGACATAAACGCCCTTGCTAATAGTCTAGCTCGTAAAAGATATATAGAAGAAGGTGGTAGTGAGTCGTTATTTACCATACCTACAAGGGGTATTAAAAGCTTAACCAGCAGATTGGATGAGTTAGCAGACTTAGAAGCAGAGATAGCGCCGGTTAGCCAACTATATGCAAATTTAAACACTCAAATAAACAATCGTGGTATATCCGAAAAAGAGCGTGAAAGTTTAATTAAACGACAGAAATCAATTGGTAAACAGTTAACAAAGTTAGAGTATCAGTACAACAATTTACAATATGAGTTGAACACCGAGTTTGGGGATTTCGACAAAGTAGATTTAGAAAAACCTCTCGGTGAAGATCAAGATATGAGAGAAAATGTCGGGGAGGACTTAGATTATCAAGGTCCTTTAGGAGCGCAACCCCCACAAAAAACTATTGGATTTCCTCCAATTAAATATGCAGTACCTCAATATAAAAATGGTAAGAAAATTTTTGTAACAAAATCTAAAGATTTAGTTTTACCGGGAACTCCTGCACAAAAAGAAAAACGTTATCCTTTAACTCCAAACGAAGTGAGTTTACGAGGGGATGCAAGGTTTGAAAGTGCTAGGTTGTCTCCACCCCCACTTGATCCAGCTTTAGAAAGAGACCCTGTAAGTTTACAAAAACAAGCGCAAGCAGCGGAACAGGAACAAAAAATGCGTTCAAGAATAGAAAAAGAGGAACAACCTAGAAAAGATCGAAAAAGACAGGGGGCTTTACTGAAAAAAGTACAGGACGGTAAAACTTTAACAGCAGCAGAACAAAGTACTTTAGATAGATTAAATGAAAAAACACCATTAAAAAGAATAATATCAGGTGGGCAACTTGGTGCTGACCAGTTCTTTCTTTATATGGCAAAAGCGATGGGTTTAGAAACTGGTGGTACTGCTCCAAAAGGTTTTAAAGTAGAAGGTGGAGTAAGTCTTTCTTTAGGGCCTCAGTTTAATGTAGTAGAAGGAGAATCCTCAGATTACTCAGCAAGAACTAGAAAAAATGTTGAAGATTCTGACGGTACTATTATTTTGACTAAAGAAGATGGGTCACTCGGCCGCGGCTCTCAACTAACCGTTAAGTTTGCTGAAGAACTTGGTAGACCTTTTTTAATTGTTAGTCCCGGAACTTCAGCAGCGACAATAACCAACTTTATAAGAGATAACAATATAGAAGTCTTAAACGGCGCAGGTTCAAGAGCTTCTCTTTATAACATGGAGAAACCTCGTAGAGTTCCTATGGAAAGAACACCTATAAGTGAGGTATCCACAACTGTAGAACAAACAGATTTAGGTAATAAAATGCTAATGGATATTTTTCCGCAGTTAGCACAAGGAATAATCTTAGCGCAACCTCCTGTAAAACTTAAAGGGCAAGAAGACGCAGCGTACAAAGGAACACCTGTATTTAATACTAAATTTGAAACCGACCCAGACGCAATAGACATGGAGTTGGGAGAAATAAAAGTAAGCCAAGGGATGGCAAATATTTTTGATATTAAAGACCCAAAATTTACTAAAGATGTAGCTGATAGTTCTGGTGAACGTTTTATTAGTGAGTTATCTAAAAAAATGAAAGGTTTTGGAGTAACGACAAAAGTGTTCGTTTTAGGTATAGATGACGAAGTTAATTTCCCAACCGACATGAAAACTCAAACTGGGGCACCTTTAAATCTGGTAGTTAGGAATCTGCAGGACCAGAACAGAGCTTCGGGTCAACCTGCATCTGTTTTGAGTGTTATGCATCAGGATGGACCACTTACAGGATTGCCTAAATATGCGTTTGTAGTTCTTAACCCAGATTCTGCTTTTATAGAAAATCAATTAGAAACTCAAGACCCACTTGTCCAAAATGCTGCTAAAAGTACTTTTATGACTTATGCACTTGCACATGAATTAGGGCATGTATTATTTAAATTTGAGAGTGCAAGACTTGGACTTGGTAGAATGCAATTTTATGGTACAGAAAATCAGACTTTTGAGACTGATGAAGACGCTATAAAAGCTCTTGGGATTACCGAAGCAGATTTTAAAAAAGGAGAAGCTTTGTATAGAGCTTATGCTGATGAGTCTTTTGCATTATTTACTAGAGAGATAAGGGGCGAGCCCGGATATAATTATCAAAGCAGAGATTTTCCATTTGAGGAGTGGTATGCAGATAAAGCAGGTGCATTTTTATTAGAACAAGAAGGAACAGTTAAGGAGAATTTACCTAGAGAAATTGCCATAGAAAGAACACCTGTAAACATTTATGCTGGCGCAAATCAAAATACTGACTTAAGTAATCTTAAGGCACGTCCATTTAGATTTAGAGTTACTGGAGTAGTAGAGGGTGGAGAAAAGTATGATAGAAAAACATTTTCGAGGTTTTCTAAACCTACTAATGAAAATACTGGTGTTCAGTTTCAAAGTGTTGAGCATGCTTATCAGACTCTTAAGTCAGGCAAGTTTGATGAAAAAATTTACAACAACCCACGTTGGGGAACTGGTAATGTAAAAATTAAAGGTTTCTTAAAAGAAAATAGAGCTACTAACCTTAAGTTAATGAAAGACTTAATTAGGGCTTCTTTAGAACAAAACGCCGACCATAGAAAAGCTTTATTAGATACAGGTAATAGAAAAATAACACATACCCAAGATAATACTATTTGGAAAGAACAATTACCTAAAACTCTTATGGAATTACGAAGGGAGTTTGTAGGTTTAGAAAATAGAAATAAAAAAACTGTACGTTCTTACTTTACCGCCTTAGCAAGGAAAGTGCGCGTTTTATTTAATACCTTAAGCGAGTTTCAAATAGGTAGGTTTGATACAAACCCAATATTTAATGAGTATGCTTTTGGGGTAATAGAAGCAGTTAAACGAGGTCTCAATAGGGAGAATGTAGGTATATCGGTTACCGAGTCTAAAGACATAGATAATTGGGTCCAAGGTAGTGCTGATGTTGTACAAAAAGCAGTAGGTAAAAAGAATGCTACTCGTTTTGAAGCTTTAATTAAAAAGATTTTAAAAAGTGAAGCAGCTAATGATATTTACAAATTCTTAGTGTACATCTTAGCTCCAGCAGATAACTTTTTACGTTTAGTATCTCCAGAACTCGGTAAAGCTCTTTACTCTAGATCTCAAACTGTAGAAGCGACCGGTTTCTTTAACTACCACCCTGTAGTGCAGTACAGATATATTAATGATTTTTATAAAATATTTAATATAGTAAAAGACCCCACACAAGAAGATTTAGCTAATATTGATAATATTTTAGAGGGAGCTGAACAACTAGCTGCTCTGCCATTAGCAGAAAGACCTAATGCAGCGAATAACCTTGTAGTAATAGATAAAGATGGTAACTCTGTGCAAGTAGATGGAGGTAAAGCCTTAGATGTTCTTAAGTACTTTGAGAAGTTTTATGATGATTATCTTTTACCTAATGAAATAAATCCTAAAAAACCTAAAGTTCAAAAAAATATAACTTTCTTTACTAGGCAGTTTGACATAGCTAAGTTAGCTGCAGAACCCGAAGCAAGAGAAGCTTTAGTAAAAGTTTTAAAAAAATACAACCCTAAATCTACTACAGAAGAATTAAGAAATGCAGTAGATAAAATGGTTTTGTATGATGAAAGTCTTGATGCTATAGAAGCAGAAGGAGCTGCAGACTTATCTATTGGTATGCAAAAAGATAGACGACCTCTTTTTATAAACATAACTAATAACGCTGACTTACGTAACATAGAAGGTATTGGTGATTTAATTATTCCTGCGCACCACGCAGTCCGAAAATATATTTCTGAGAATGTTAAAAAAATAGAATTTAAGAAAAAAGTTCGTGTAAAAATAACTAAAAAAGATATTGCAAATAATTTAAACCAATTAGATAAAAAACAAGAGGGTGTAATTTATTTTGGTCCTAGAGCAGCAGAAATTTTAATTAATCGAATAGACAACGATAGAGATAGAGGACGCGCAAGAAAAGCAGTCCAAGCTATGTTAGGAAGGGCAGGTATGAATATGCCTGGTTGGTTAAGGACTGTACAAAGTTATCTATTGGCTTTAAATGTCATGACATACTTAACTTTTGCCACTGTTGCTTCTTTACCAGATTTAGCTGGCCCAGCATTACGATCTAAAGAAATGAGTATTTTTAGTAGTACTTTTATAAACTCAGTAAAAGATACTTGGGCAAATAGAAAAGAGTTAGAACAGTTTGCGCGTGATGTAGGTGTAATTGGTTTTGATTCTATTTCACAAATGTACATTAATGCCGGAGAGTTGGGTTATATGACAGAAGGAACAAAATACTATACCCAACAGTTTTTTAAATTTACTGGACTAGAATGGTACACAAGATTTACAAGAATTTTTGCTGCTGGTATGGGCCGACAGTTTCTTATTAAGCATGCTAATGACAACTCTGCCAAATCAAAAGCTTATTTAGCTGAGCTACAAGTTACACCGGAACAAATAAAAGCAGCGCAAGACTCTGATTGGGATTTTAGCGACCCCCAACATAGAGAAGTACAAGATGCGATAGCTAGATTTACCGAAGAATCGGTTGTACGTCCGAATGCTGCAGAAAGACCAGGTTGGGCTTCTAACCCATACACAGCTTTGATATTTCAACTTAAATCATTCTTCTACGCGTATGGTAAGAATATTATAGGTGGTGTAATTAGAAATGTTCAAAGTACCTATGGTCGGGAAGGTAGGATACCTGCTGCTGCGTTACCTGCAGTTTTAGCCCTTACTGCACTATTACCATTAGCAATGGTAGGTATGGAACTACGTGAGCTATTAAAATTTTTACTTTCTCCTCTTTCAGGAACAGTAGATTTTAATTCAAACACTGAGGCGGGTGTTTTTGATTTTAGTAAATTTAGAACAAATGAAATGGGTTATGGTGAGTATTTACTAGAGGCTGCTGACCGTTCTGGAGCATTTGGAGCATGGACTATGTTGTTCCCTATGTTTGAAGCGGGGAGGTTTGGAGATGAGTTCTACACAAGTCTACTAGGCCCAAGTGCACAGAGATTAGAAGATTTAATAAAAGGTGACGCTCAATTTAAAGATTACCAACCCTTCGCGGGCGCATTTTAATAATATATAATGAGGTAAATTATGGCTTATTCATCAACAATAAAATTAGTAGTAGGTGATACTCTACCTGAGTTGAACTTTACTTTAAAAGACAGTAATACCGCAGCTGCCGGTAAAACGTTGGACGCTGATGATAGTACAACATGGGCAGCAGTAAATTTATCTGGTAGCACCGTACGTTTTAGAATACGTGAAGTAGGATCTACTACTGTGTTAAGTACAATTACCGCTACGGTTACAGGTGCTGCAAACGGACAGGTTACTGTGGCTTTTCCAAGTGGTACTTGGACAACTTCAGGCACATTCGAAGGTGAAATAGAGCACACTACAAGCGGTGGTGGAATCCAAACTGTACAAGATTTAATTAAGTTCCAAGTGCGAGATGACTTTGATTAATGGCACTTCGAGCAATAGTATCAAGTAATAATCTACGCGCAATAGTAGACACTGACTCGTTAGAGCCAGTTACCGTATTTCAAAATATAAAATCTTTAACAAACTTTATTAATTTAGAGTATGGTATAAATTTTCTTGATTTAAAGTCAGTAGATATCGTTCTTGATGCAGACTCTAAAAACTTATTCTTTACACCCTTATATCAGGCTGATAAAGCCCTTAGTGTAAATATTACTGAGTCTTTAGCTAATTCGATAGCAAAAGATGCTTCTGATTCAATAGATGTTTTTCAATTAACAGAATTGGCTGCTTTGAGTACAAGCAGGCCCGCTTCGGATACCTTCAGTGTAACCGAAAGTATTGTAACCTTGTTAATTTTTGAACGTGCGTTTTCGGATACACTTAGTGTAGCAGAAAGTTCTGTTCTTAACTTCGGTAAAAATCCGTCAGATTCGGCGAACGTCGCAGAATCGTATGCTAGTTCGTTTGGTAAAGCGGCTTCTGACACATCGTCCATTTCTGAAAGTTCTGATGTAGT
>CEOY01082216.1_pt1 | contig 14845 bp, 8 predicted proteins | sample 530591 | NCBI WGS metagenome assembly CEOY01 (sample SAMEA2620651, study PRJEB7988) | marine metagenome | biome: marine biome (ENVO:00000447); feature: surface water layer (ENVO:00002042); material: "saline water (ENVO:00002010), including plankton (ENVO:xxxxxxxx)" | depth 5 m
GATAATGTCAATTCACTTAACTCAGATTCCTTGTACAAATTTACGTTTAATCTTGATGGCGAATACGAAAAAAACTCAGCAAATGTTGAAGCAACGTTCACCTTAAACGATACTAGTGTTGCGGGAACACAATATAGTGTTTCTTCAAAAGCGATTGAAAAAGAAGGGTCGTATGTTGCAGAGGTGCCGCTATCTGATTTTGATATTTATCAAGATAAAAGGTTCGATGTCGAATTATTGATTGGGTTTAAACCTGAGATTTCTCCGCAAACGCTTACTTCTTGGGCAGATGTTTTTGGTAGTGAGCAGATAGCAACTAAAATTGAAAAGAACATATCTGACAAAGTACGTCGTGAAGGGTCATTTAAAATGTCAAGGAAGCTTGATGCATTTATAACTCCAGTTCCTCTTGAGGGGCAAAGAACTGATTTCTTTGTACTTTTTGACAAGAAAAGATATACGGTGCTCAAGGGTTTAAAATGGGAGGTTCCTGTAACGGTTGGTGGTGTGTTTTCAAACAAGGATTTTGAGGTTTCAATATCGCGAGGTGCTGATATGGTTACTAGCCTTAATCAGGGAACGCCAAGAACAATGCTCATTGGAACGTCAACAAATACCGGTGGTACAATTGAAGTTAGTGGTGTAAGAAAAAGCGATAGTAAAGTTGTCAGCACAAAGGCACAAATAGTTGTGATTGAACCTCAGTGGGCAACAGAGCAAGACATTACTGAGATTTACACCAATGAGAAGTACAACTTTGACATGAGAGTAAAGTCGCTATCAAGAGACCGTGTTTCAATCAGATTTACTAGCACGTTTGGTGATAAAAACAAACTTGTTGAAAATTCCTCAATTTCTGTAGGTCCTTACAAAAAATCAGGTAAACTAACTTTTGAAACTCTGGTTGATGGCACACCATTAAAGGATTTGACCCACAGTGTTTCGGTCAAAGAACTACCAGCTCCATCTGTAGACTTCAAACGGAGACCTGATAGCAATGATCTAACTCTTGAGGTTATTACCTATGGAAAGTCAAACGCAGTTGATAAACTATTTCCCATAGGAGGAATAAGTGGCAAGCTAATAGAAATCGGTAGTGAAAAGTATGGCAACAGAAAACTTACCAGATACAGGCTTTCAATTTCAAGACCCGCCTACGGAGGACTGCAGACTGTTAAGCTAAAAATTAAAGATAAGTATGGTGAAATAAATGAATATGAAAATGAATTCGAATACCTTGATTAGTCAATTTCGAAAGGTTTTGCTTGGCCTTTGGGTCTTAAGCATGTCTTTTGTTTTGGCACAACAAAATTTAATAAGCTGGGAGGTTGCTGACCCACAGCTCAATAGAAAGTTCATTGAGATGTATTTGAACAAGCTCATTGAAAATGATAAGTTCGAGCAAAATTCGATACAAGCGTCGGATGTGATAATGGTTCAGATGCAACAACAGGGTGAAAAATTAACCCTCAAACGTCTTCGTGCTAAAAACTATGATTCTGGTGAGTACAGAAGGTTTATGATGGATCAGGTTCAAAAGCTTGGGCCTGAAATTATGAATACGATTATGGATCGAAAATATAAATGGGCGGAAATTAACCGTCGTGATTTATCAGCTTTAGAAACCTATAGCAACATTGATAATATTCTCAATGAAAGGAGTTTTAAGCGAGCACGAGATGGTTTTTGGTGGACTACTTCTCAGGTTGAGGTATCAACCAATCAAAGTGTTTATATACGATCAAAATCAACCAACCAAGCCTTTCGATTAGAAACGGGTATTTCAGATCTTGGTTTACATAGGCAGTTCTTTGGAAACACTATACTTGGTCTATCAAACGATATTTCAAGCACGTATTTCATAGTTCCAAGAACTTTGAAAGCTAATGAAGATATTCAGCAGCCTCTAGATGGAACTTTCGGTATAGGATTTAAATTTGATACCCACTCAATTGGTGGGCAGGTTAATTATATGGATTCAGGAAACAAGTTTAAAACAGGTCGCGTATTTAATGAAGAGCATGTTGTCCTTCCATCTGCAAGCGGTCTGGTTTATTGGAGCAATACTTTTGCAATAAACAACTTTGTTGATTTATCAAAAGTTGGTTTTTTAAAACGGTTGAATAAGAATCTATCTGGGGCAGAAAGAACCGATGAAGCTTTTGGATCGCTAAGATTAAAAGTTGGTTTATCATTTACAGAGTTTATCCATGCCAAACTCAAGCCTGGAACTAAAGATACAAAAGAAGGTAGAGACCTTGAAATAACAGACAGGCTAAATAAGGTGGATGAGGCACTAGGATTTTTTGTACGGTCCGAGCTTGTTACTGACAACAAAAAGATAAAAGCGTTTGCTCAAGCTAACCAATCCTTCAATGGATTTAGCAGTCTTGCTTTTGGAGCGGAATACAGTATTAAAGTTTTAAAACTTGGCTTTGAGGTCGTCAACATTCCTGAGGGAAGCGGACTGGAGTTTCTTGAAAGTAATTCAAGTGATAATCTATGGAAGTGGTATCCTGCTGGAGAAGGCGGTGGTCAAGTCGTTTCGCCATATATATCATTCCATTTTTAAATAGGGAAAAAAATGAAAATTAAAAGTTTATTATCATGTAAAATTATTTTGGTCTTGCTACTTGTCTTTAGCGAATCTAGCGCACAGCAGGTAAAAAGTTTGGACAAAAGAAAGTTCATTGCTTGGACCGTTGATCACATGCCTTATCATATTTTAGTTGAGGATGCTATAGTTGATTATAACACCTTAAATACTTTAGAGAACCCGAGGATAAAAAAGAAGAAAGGTGATAAAAAGCTTCCGATTCTAAAAGAAATGCGAGCCGATGATCTTTTGATTATAGTTCAACAAAAAAAATCTACAAAAAACGAGATTCATGAAATATGGTATGGAAATGGTTTGAATTTTGACATAATACCACGGGAGATAGTTGACTGGGTTTTGAGCCAAGATATTCAGGAAGCTCTCATTGAAAAAGACCAGTATTTAAACAGCCCATCTGATGTGGTCTTTTTTGAGAGTGAAAACCAAAGATTATTGGCAAGCTATAGTTCGCGCTTTTCCCTTTGGAAGCAGCATAATTTTCTTTTGAGCACCGAGGAGCTTTATCTTCGATCCAATCTGCTTCAATATTCTGCAAATTTTGCTTTTGGTAATACTCTTGTTGGTCTACCGGGTACTCTTTTTGGCTCTACCTCAATGGGGGTTGGTACTAGAAATTCAGAAATCGGCATCAGATTTCCGGCAAAGATTAATTTATTATCACTTGGTGATCTTAAAGGAGATAAGCTTCTTCGTGAATATTTAGGTCTTTATTCAAAAGTTACCATAGATAATATGTTCTCTACTGGCGCATCGTTTCACGCTCAGATGGGTTTCAGCTTCTTTCCTAGAAGTAGTACAATCGCAAGTGATACAACATTTTTTAGTAGAAACAATATTGATCCCAAGGACCGATACGTGAACATAATTGACATGTATGCATTGTTTGCCGCAACATTTGAGGCTCCTGTGAAAATACCTGCAATTTCAAGGGTTACTTTCACGCCAGGGCTTCACTATATGAAAGTTGCTCATAGAACAAAGGATAAGGATAATAAGCTTTATAATAGAACATTCTACGGTTATGACTATGAAACAAATTCATACAATAGGTATGGGGATGGTGATAAATCCTCTACCAAAGAATTTGGCCTATATGGACGCGTTGATCTCATGACTGAAATTGGAGTAGTTCCAAAATTTCTACAACAATATGAATTTTTAGACTTTATTAATATTAATAAGGTTCCGCTTTTTGAAGTGTCATTACAGCATATTACCAAGCTTAATACTATTACTTCTGTCGCAGCTAATATTAACGATAATGTATCCTTCTCAATGACAATCTATAGCGGGGCCGAAAATGGAACCGTTGAAGGTGGCTGGCTTCCTGAAAAAAACCTTTGGTTGGGTGTCAGATATAGGTCTGACTTTTAAAGGGCTTTAGTATTTTGCTGGAACTCCTGGCTTAGGAATTGTCCTTAAAATAAACTTTCTTATATCAGAATTAGACTTCAATAGGTCTGGTTCGCGCAAATACATCATATGCCCACTTCGATAACCCTCGAATGAGAGCCTGTCTTTCATTTTTCCACTTGGGTCTAGTTGCCACATAGTATATTTAGCATCAAAATATTTGGTAGCTCCATCATAATACCCTGCTTGTATAAGGGTGTGCAAAAATGGATTTGCAGCCATAGCTTTTCTGAGGTTCTCACCTGTGTTATTATTTTTCCAGTCCCAAGGATAAACTGGTCCAAATAAATTATATTTTACATCCGTTTCAAACTTAAGGACGTTTTTAAAATAATAATTTACCGCTGGCGCAAATGAGTGATTCCAGGATGTTAGCTCAGCCCAATAGTCAGGCCTATCTCCCGCTACTGTTTTATCTATCCCTCTGTATCTAGAATCAAGGCGTCCCAATGTATATCCCTCATCACGCAGAAGTTCTTTCCAAAAGAAATTGGTTGGAACATCTAAATTATAAGAAAGGATGGCTTTCTCAGATATGCCCGAGAAACGTGCAATGTTTTTTGCTGCTTCCCTTTTTTCGTTTTCAGAGGCAGAGTTGCCCTTTGCAAGGACCGCCATTAATTGGTTTACGGCGTAATCCTCTGATAAAGACAATACCTGATCAAGATACTTTTTTTGTAAATCGTCTGGAAGTTTTTTATGATACCAGGCCGTAGCGGTAAAATATGGCAATCTTAATGCTGCTCCGAGTGGCCCTGTTCGTCCATCTGCATCAGGTCGTGAGGAATCTATACCAAGCTCAGTGGGTGAAACCAGAATGACCCCATTTAAATACATCCACTGTCTATTTTGAAGAGCAAGTGCAAGCCCTGATACGCGAACAGTGCCATAGCTTTCACCTATTAAATATTTAGGTGATTCCCATCTGTTGTTGCGCTGAATAAATGTATTGATCCACTCAGCTAGGTATTTGATATCAGCATTAATTCCAAAGAAGGCTTCTCTCTTTACTTTTTTGTCTACAATTCTTGAATAGCCTGTATTTACAGGATTTACATAAACAATGTCTGCTACATCAAGGACGGAGTATGGATTTGACTTAACGCCATAGGGCTGGACCGGAAAACCCTCCTTATCAATATTTAGGACCATTGGACCAGTATATGCCATGTGCATCCAAAGCGAGCCTGAACCAGGTCCCCCATTGAATGAAATCATAATGGGGCGCCTTGATTTATTTGCTACATCTGTCCTTTCGTAAAATGTATAATGCACTGAAGCTATTGGCCTGCTCGAGGTATCGCTCCAAACAGGTTGGGTTCCTGTCGTTGCACTATATTCTACTTTTTTTCCGCTAATATTGGTTCTGTGATAAGTAACTACTGCTGTATCAGCAGGTAGCGATCTTGTCTGCGCAACAAGCGCACCAAGCAATAGTAAGGATGAAAGTTGCTTAAGCTTCATATTTTACCTTTGGTTTGTAGGTTTATAATTTAATCTATGTAGTAAATTTGTTTAAGTGATTTTTTAAGTTATTATTTAAATTGTTTTTCGATGATTTTTACTAAAATTAAGCTAAATCGACACCTTATATATAAGTTTGCGTTTATTGGATTTATTTCGTGCTCAAAATCCATTAAATCAAAAATGGAGGATAGTACCGATCCAACTGAAACGGTTCTTTTGATTTCGTTTGATGGATTTAAGTGGAATTACATCGATAATGCAAAAACTCCAAACTTTGATGAATTTATTAGTGATGGCGTTAAAGCTGAAGGCCTGATTCCTCCATTTCCAAGCAAGACCTTTCCTAGTCATATTACATTGGTTACTGGAAGACATCCCAGTAAGCATGGTATAGTTTCAAATCGTATGTTTGATCCCGTCTTTAATGAATATTATTATATCGGTCAAAATAGTAAACCCGTACTTGATAGCAAATGGTATGAGGCGGAACCCATATGGGTCACCGCTGAAAAACAAAATAAAAGAGCGATGACAATGTTTTGGCCTGCTTCCGAAGCTGAAATTATGGGAACAAGACCTACTGAGTTTTTTATCTACGATGAATCCATTTCCAATACAAGCAGAATAGATCAAGTTGTGGAATGGCTGGACTATCCAGAAGAAAAGCGGGGTAAATTTTTTTCACTTTATTTTAGCGATCTTGATTCACAGGGTCACCGCTTTGGCCCTGATTCTGATGAAGTTAGACGCACCACTGAAAATATGGACGCACTGGTCGGTCGCCTAATTAAATCTTTGAAGGCTAGAAAAATTTATGATAAGATAAATATAATTATCACAACTGACCATGGAATGGCGTCAACGTCAAAAGATTCAATGATATTTTTGGATGATTATATTGATATGAACGATATTGAGGTTGTTGACTGGGGGCCAGCATGTTCCATTTTACCTAAAGTTGATGTAGATAGTATTTATTCAAGACTCGTTAATGCGCATCCCATGTTAGATGTTTTTAAAAAAGGAAATTTACCTGATGAGTTACATTATAATGATCATAATCGAATTCAGCCTATCATGGCTATAGCGAAAGAACATTGGACTGTTAGTAATAGAAAAAGTTATAATGCTAACCCAGAACGTTTTGATGGTGGTAATCACGGGTATTATTCAACGTATGAGTCAATGAGAGGAATTTTTTTTGCAAGAGGACCTGGTTTTAAAAAAGGGTTTGCTGGACCTGGTTTTAGCAGCATACACTTGTATGAATTGATGTGCCATTTACTTAAGATTGTACCCACAGATAACGATGGTTATTTAGACTCTACTAAGATTTATCTTTCTGAAAATAAATAGGATACATTATGGATTCAAAACTTGTTTGGCTTATGGGGTTTGTCGGAATCTATTGGGCTTATTGTCTTTTTTGGGGTTTTAAAGGAGCAAAATCCGCTAAAACATCCGCTGACTATTTTCTTGCCGGACGCTCTTTAGGGATTTGGGTTTTTGTTCTAGCTGCAACCGCTACAAGTTTTAGCGGCTGGACGTTTGTAGGTCACCCTGGTAAAATTTTCACTGATGGACTTCCATACGCCTTTGCATCCTTTTACGCGCTAACTATTCCATTTACTGGTGTCTTATTTTTACGCCGACAATGGGTTCTAGGCAAAGCGTATCGCTACATTACACCAGGACAAATGTATAGTGATTATTACGGAGGGAACGGTATACGACTGCTTACGGTATTGGTAGCGTTTCTTTTTAGTGTTCCATATTTAGGTGTTCAATTAAGAGCGTCAGGTGATCTATTCAGTGTTTTGACTGATGGATTGATTAACCCAAATACTGGGATGATCGCATTATCAACTGTGGTAATGATTTATGTTGCTTCAGGTGGGTTGAGATCTGTTGCCTTTGTTGATTGCGCTCAAGCCGTTCTTTTAGCAGTAGGAATTGTTATTTTAGGAGGTGTTGTAATTTACTATTCTGGAGGATGGGAAGGTTTTACGGCTGCGTTTGCAGAAATAGTACGAAACGACATTTCATCTGGGGAAAATCTTACCAATGAGGGATTCTCATCTAAAGTAGCATTGCCTGGGAGCATACAGTTTGTTTCATCAAGCTCCCAATCCATTGGTGGGGGGTGGACTGGAATAATGTGCATGACATACATGTTTGCATTAATGGGAATACAATCTTCTCCTGCATTTTCAATGTGGGCATATTCTAACAAAACTTCTAGATCATTCAGATGGCAGCAAGTTGTAGCGTCTTCAGTTGTCATTGGCATCATACTTTTTAGCTTTACAATCGTTCAAGGTATCGGAGGACATGTTTTGATCGAAAAGGGTGTTATTGAAAGCGCTACTGATAAAAATTTGATTCCTCAGCTGATAAATCTACTATCAGACACCGCACCATGGCTGGTTGGCCTTCTAGCAGTTTGCGCCCTTGCAGCAATGCAAAGCACGGGGGCAGCTTACATGTCAACATTCAGCGCTATGGTTACAAAAGACATTTACACTCGCTATATATCACCAAAAGCTTCCGATAAAGAGCAAAAATCAATTGGAAGATTTTTTGTTATCTTTGTTACTGGGGCGGCTTTAGTTGTGGCAGCAAACTCCAGCCAAGCTATTGTTATGCTTGGTGGATTAGCTGTCGCATATGGATTTCAAATGTACCCCTCACTTATCGGCATATGTTATTACAAAGGGTTTAATAGAAAAGGTGTTGTTGCCGGACTAATAGCGGGACTCGTAGCAGTTACTCTTACAGACAAAACATCTATTTGGTTTGGTGTTCCATGGGGCGCCTATCCTTTCACAATTCATAGCGCAGGGTGGGGAATATTTTTCAATCTTACGATTACCTTTCTTATTTCAAATATTACAAGTGAAAGCGAGATTGAAAAGGATACTAAAAATAGGGTTCATGAGCTCTTAGCTACTGTTGCTGGAATGAATTTTTACCAGAGAAAAAAAATTAGACTGGCATGGATACTTACTCTTGTTTGGTTTCTTGTCGGCTTTGGCCCTTTTGCAACAATAGGAAATTCAATTTTCTCTGATCCAAACTCTCCAAGTCTTTGGGTTCCTTTTGGCTTACCTTCATTATGGATATGGCAGATTTTATTTTTGTTTTATGGAATTTTTGTAATGTGGTTTTTGGCTTTCCATATGGGTATGTCGAAACCAATTGACGCCGACCGTGTTGATAGAGTTGCAAAATCGTTAACATGATTGGGTTTTAATTAACATGCTGAACAAACTTTTAAAAACGATAGTGCTCGCTATTTGCGTTCAAGCACTACCTGCGCAGATTGGCACCTGGATGGTTTCAAATCGAAATCATCCTGAACTAGAGTGGAATACTATTTCTACTAAACAGTTCAACATACACTATCATAATGGTCTAGAGCAAACCGCGATTAAAAGTGCAAGAGTAGCTGAGCATGTCATGCCAATACTGATGCAACAGATGGATCTTGATACTATTCCAAAAATTGATATTACACTAACAAGCGAAGATGAATTTGAAAATGGTTTTGCTATCAGGTTAACCTATCAGGTTTTTATTTGGGTAGAACAAAACGATATGTTGCTGTGGCTTGAAAAAGACAAATGGCTTGAAACTGTGATTGCACATGAACTTCAACATGTCCTTTATTTTGAAAAAACTAAGACATGGCTTCCTTCCCCAATGGATATATTGATTGGCAATACTCCACCTTGGGTAATAGAGGGTATTGCTGAATATATGACCGAAAGCTGGCGACCATACCGAGCTGATTTGGAACATAAAAGGCATGTGCTATCAAACCCCGATAAGCGAAGTATGTGGGACCCCCACGCAGATGGTTTTTCAAAAGCATTATATTGGGCTAGTAGATTTGGTGATTCAACATTTGTTCAGGTTTTAGAGTATCGAAACGATGCTGGGCTGTATGACTTTGAAGAAGCTTTTAAAAAGGTGACCGGGATTTCGTCTAAGCAGTTTGTGGAAGACTGGAGAGTGCATATGAATACCTACTATTATAGCTATCGTTCTCAAAAAGAAACCTATGAAGAAATGGGCAAGGTTCTTACGCTTCCGATAAAAAGGATGCAGTCTTTTAGGTTTTATTCCGACAGCACACGAATTGCACTATTGGGACTTTTCAATAAAAACAATCGTGATGTTTCTCTAATTTTAGCAGAAAGGGATACCACCAAGGAAAACAAAAAGCGGAAAGCATGGGATAAGGAAACTGCTAAAATAAAAACGAAAAAGAAAAAGACTAAGAAAGACTCTTTGCGTTTAAATAAGAGATACAAAGAGAAAGTGTTATGGAAAAAGAATGAGGCAGACTTTGGAAGATTTCATGAAAGCATGAGTTGGTCACCAGATGGAAATAAAATAGCGTATTCTAAATACCACTATGCAAAAGAGAATCAGTCGTTAGTCTATGATATAAAAACATATGACGCACGAATAAAAAAGGATAAGTGGGTCACTTCATCAATGCGAGCACGCTTCCCAGTTTGGGTAGATTCAACAAACATTGCATTTGTATCCGTTAATAAAGATACTTCAAACATTTTCATAGCAGACGAAAGTGGAAATGTACAACAGCTTACTAATTTTGAAGGCAACACTCAAATCCTAGATCTAAACGTATCTTCAAATTACGAATCTATTGTTTTTGCTATGTCTCCGCAGAATGGAAATATTGATATTTATACCTTAAATATTAAGACCAAAACGGTCGAACGGGTAACCAATCATGAGGCTGCTGACGTGAGGCCCATATGGCATAGCGATGGTACCGCTATATCATTCACATCACATCGCAATGGTGTTCCTAATATTTTTACGATAAATCTTAGCAACGGTATTGTAAGTCAAAATACAGATTCAGGAGATGGAATTGTTTCAGAGCAGTGGATGCCTAATTCAGATTTATTATTGAGTCAAGCGTCAATAGGTACGGCCGATAGTATTCGATTGATTGCGCTAGATCCATTTAGAAAGGCCAAAATCAACACCTTTGCCATAAGCAACCATTTTAGTAAATGGCTAGACAGTGGGCCTGATGTATCTTTTGTACATACCAATCCTAGCGATACGATTAAGATATCAAAACCAAAACCCTATAAGTTTTTAAAAACACTAAGGCTGGGGCAGGTAATTGTACTTCCACCAAATTTTGGGATTGCCACCTGGATAGATGCTATGAATAAAAACGTATTTGGTGTAGGTGCAATTCTTAACGATCAAGATATTGATAACAGTGGATTTCTTCTAACTTATATGACTGCAAATTATGGTCCAATGGTTACGCTCGTAGCTTCCAGGAATGCATATATGTTTGAAGGAGCGTCTTTTCGCGTATACGATGGTAAGAATATTTTTCAGTATCAGAACGGCCTAAGTATCTCTTTAGACTTGATGAAAAATTTTTCTGAGTCATTATCGTCAAATCACACTTTAACGGTTACAGCTTCTTTATATGACAACATCATTGGAAACAAAATTACAGAAAAGGGTGATGTTCAATTTAGAACTGGTTATGGTTTTGATAATTTACCACTCCCAGAATCAGGCAAGGAGGCGATTGTATCCTTTGGATACGTTTGGAAATCTATGCGACCGCATACATGGAACATGTCAGTACCATTGCAAGGACATGGTCTTAGTTTCAAAGTAGACGTTGCCGATACATCCGTATTTGGTGACTTTAGCTACTCCCGATTGAATTTGGATTCATTTATAAATATTCCAATTAAGCTTGGGCCAATTAATAACGCTGTCTATTTAAGATTCAATACTGTTAAACAATCAGGTAGCCCACCAGCACAAGATTATATAGGGCTAACAAACGACACTCCATTATATATTAACGGTATGGGTGATTTGTCAGAATTTTTGCCTGAAAATTATAACCCAAGAGGTTGGAATGGCTTTGCCTTGGGTGATCAATTGTTTTTTTCTACACATGAATACAGAATGCCTCTCCTATCTAATGTAGCTTCGATGAACCTGATATCGGACTATGCAAAAGTCTGGAGAAAAAGCGAGGAAGTTTTAGAGGTCTTTACCTATGGTGCGGAACTGAGAATATCTCTAGGCCCTATTACAGCTTCCATAGGTAGAGCACAAACGAATAAGGCCTGGGCTAAAAATAATACACCCGATAAATACCTGCGACTGGTGCTAATAAACCCTTTTTGATACGGAATAATTATGTTAGCAAAAATCTTCATATCACTAGTACGAATTTCACCATTTTTTCAAAAAAGAGTGTGGAAGTGGTGGTATCAAAGGCTTGGTAAACGAGCCCAAGATAGTGGCTGGACATTTATGAATTATGGGTATAAAAATAATGCAAACAAGCACCTTGACCTAGATTCAAAAGATGAAAAAGATCGAATGTTTATTCAACTATATAACTATGTTGCCTCCCAAGTCTCTATTGAAAGTTTAAAGATTCTGGAAATCGGATCCGGTCGAGGTGGAGGTGCTTCCTTTGTAGCAAGATACTACAAGCCTATGTCAATGACGGGTCTTGATTACTCAGCATCTGCTATTAGTCTCTCAAAAAAATTACATAAGAATGTGAGCAATCTGGGTTTTATTCGTGGGGATGCTGAAAACTTACCTTTTGAGAATAAAAGCTTTGATGTTGTGATCAATGTTGAATCTTCGCACTGCTATGGAAACATGCAGAGGTTTGTAAACGAAGTCTATAGGGTTATTAGGCCCGGTGGTTATTTTAGCTGGGCAGACTTACGCGCAAAAGATATGGTTCAAGATACAGAGAAAATTTTTAAAAGTTCTTTGTTTAAGTGCAAATCTACATCAGACATAACGTCTGATGTACTAAGAGCTCTTGATGAAATACATGAAGCAAAAATTGAGATGATTGAACGTCATGTACCAAAAGCATTAAGAAATGCGTTTTTAGATTTTGCTGGGGCAAAAGGGTCTAAGATTTACAACGCTTTTAAAAAGCGGGACGCAGTCTATCTTGCTAAGGTGCTTCAAAAATAATTTTTTGGTTAAATTTTTTAAAAATGAAAATTCTCACTTTTATAGTTGGTTAAATTGAACGTAACCTTAAGTACAACAAATATATTTTATTTGATGTTTTCTTTCCGCATATTAAAGGCCAGCCAGCAACACCTTCCGTGAATTCCGCCCAATCGCAAATTACAGCTATTGTTGGAGCCCAATGGGGTGACGAAGGTAAGGGCAAAATTACAGATTTTTTTGCGGGTACATCAGATTATGTTGTTCGTTTCCATGGTGGCAATAACGCTGGCCATACAGTAATCGTAGATGGGAACACATTTAAACTTCACTTAATACCCTCCGGTGTCATTTACGGAAAGCCTATAAGTGTTATTGGTAATGGAGTTGTAATAGATCCAAAAGTTCTTATTGATGAAATTGATTATCTTAAAGAAAAAGGTGTTGATCCCAAATTAATTATTAGTGACAGAGCTCACGTTATTATGCCTTACCATATTGCGCTTGATGGAGTGCTTTCGGATCACCAGCAAAATTTAGCCGCTGGTAGTACAAATCGTGGAATAGCCCCTGTCTACGCAGATAAAATGTTTCGCAATGGTATCAGAATGGTTGATCTTTTAGAGCCGGAAGTTTTCCGAGAAAAACTAGAAAAAGGTTTTTCGTTTAATAAAAAATTGATTGAGACAATATCAGGTGAGTCACTGAACTTAACTATTGAAGAGACTTATAAAACCTACCTTGAATACGGTGAGACGCTTTCAAAATACATTACCGATATTTCTGTAGAGCTTTTCGAAGAATACAAATCAGGCAAGAGAATATTATTTGAAGGAGCTCAGGGTATAAGCTTAGATGTTGACCACGGCGTATATCCTTTTACAACTTCCTCAAACACTGCAACAGGCCATATATCTATCGGTACGGGTGTAAACTTTCATAAGGTTGATAGAGTTATTGGGGTAGTTAAAGCGTACTTGAGTAGAGTTGGTGAAAGTCCATTACCCACTGAATTTTTGGATGCTACCGCTGAACGCATTCGTGACGTTGGAAAGGAATATGGAACGACTACCGGTCGCCCAAGACGAATAGGCTGGTTAGATCTTGTTCAAGTTAGACAGGCAGTACGGGTGAATGGATTGACCGAGATCGCATTAACTAAGCTTGATGTCTTAAATAACATTGACCAAATTTCTGTTTGCGTTGCATACACATCAAACAGTGAGACCATAAAAGAAATGCCAGCTAGCCTAACAGCCTACAGAAATGCGGAGCCTGTCTATGAAGTTTTGCCTGGGTGGCAAGATTTACCTGATTCTGTATGGGAAAAAGGTTATGCAGCATTGCCTTCTGAGCTTCAACATTACGTTTCGTTCATTGAAGATGAAGTTGGGTGCCCAATAAAAATTGTATCTGTGGGACCCCAGCGGCATGAAACAATTATCAGATAATCATTTGAATTGATTGAGAGGGAATTTTCTTAATGACCTTTACCAAAGAAATCGTTGATCTCAGCAATCTAGATACCGATCAAATTAGTTCAAAATTAAAGGAACTGAACATTCCACTGACTCCAGAAGAAGCGCTTAAAATACAAAATGAAATGCTTGGACGGGCACCTTCGTTACCTGAGTTAGTATTATTTTCTATTCAAGGATCTGAGCATTGCAGCTATAAAAGTAGCAGAACTCACCTTAAGCAATTTGTTACAGATAGCCCCGATGTAGTTCTAGGTGCAAAAGAGGACGCAGGGGTTGTAGCTGTTGCAACCGATAAGCAGGGAAAAAGATGGTGCATTGTTATGAGCCACGAGAGCCACAACCATCCCTCACAAATCGTACCCTATGAAGGAGCAGCAACAGGCGTGGGTGGTAACGTTCGCGATGTTATGTGTATGGGTGCGGAAGTTATTGCATGTACGGATTCTTTTCGATTTGGGAACATAGATAATGCAAAAACAAAATGGATAAACGACGGTGTTGTGTCAGGTATTGCCGGATACGGTAATCCGTTGGGTGTTCCCAATATTGGTGGTGACATTTACTATCACAATGATTACAATGAAAATTGTTTGGTAACACTGGTAACACTGGGAATTGTCAAAGAGGACCATATAATTCATTCCTACGCACCAGAGAATGCAAATGGTTATGATCTAGTTCTTGTTGGAAAACCTACCGATAATAGTGGTTTTGGAGGTGCAAGCTTTGCCTCTTTAGAGCTCGAAGAAGATAAGAAAGATCAAAACAAAGGGGCTGTCCAAGAACCTAACGCTTTTCTAGAAAGACACCTTTTAAAATCGTCCTATGCATTATTTAAGAAAATTAAAGACATGGA
>CEOY01010232.1_pt1 | contig 14616 bp, 12 predicted proteins | sample 530591 | NCBI WGS metagenome assembly CEOY01 (sample SAMEA2620651, study PRJEB7988) | marine metagenome | biome: marine biome (ENVO:00000447); feature: surface water layer (ENVO:00002042); material: "saline water (ENVO:00002010), including plankton (ENVO:xxxxxxxx)" | depth 5 m
ACAATAACTCCGGGATTAAGAACAAATTTTGCAGTCTCAGCGGGATTATCTCTTGACGCTCTTGAAGATCCCATTCCTCCCTCAGTTGAACCCATCGCATCTACAAGAACCATGTCATGATGTTTCAGTAGGCCTTGTTTGACTTCCGAACTCCACATAACTCCACTTGATATAACTGTGTTAACTGACTCTAAATCATAAGGCTGACCCTCGGATGCGGCTTTATCCAAAGCATCCATGATAGGTTTAGCGAAAGCGTCACCAACGATTACTACGTTATTTGCCTTAGTTCTCTCTACTTCTTTCAAAAGATTGTCTGGATCAAAACCAAGCTGTGGCAGTGTAACAACCGTTCCGCCCACTAGGTGAGGGATGATTGCTCCTAGCCACATTCCCGTTCCGTGCATAAGTGGGCACGCAGGTATACTTACCGGCAAGTTTCCTTCGTCAGCTAATCTTTTCACCTCATCACCAATAGACTCTAAATCTTCCTTCTCTAATCGCTCTTGAACAGGAATCAAGCCCCACGCGCCAGCTGTATTTAACATACCCATTAGATGGCCTTCGTGCTGATACATAACACCTTTTGGCATTCCAGTTGTGCCTCCTGTGTAGAGCATATAAATATTTTCACCAGATCTCTCAATTCTTTCCATAGGATCCGATGAAGAAATTGCAGACTCATAATCAGTTGCAAAGCTCAAAACATCGTTAGTTCCATCATCTACTTGGATAAATAGTTTGACCTTTGGTAATTTGTCTTTGATAGCCTCAATTTGTTGGGTATAGCAACCTTGATAAAAAACAGCCTCGGAATCTGAATTGTCCAAAAGATAAATTAATTCCTCCTCTTTGTATCTGTAATTCACGTTAATTGGTACGCCTTTGATTTTAAATACACTGTACTGAGCTTCCAAATATTCATTGGAATTATGCAGATATAGTCCTACCTTGGAATCATCTCCTAATCCTGCTTCTGTTAGGGCTGTAGCCAGTCGTGCAGCTCTATCGTCATATTCTCTCCATGTGACTTGGACATCGCCACATATAAGAGCTATTTTATCGGGTATAACATCTGAGTTTCTCTCCCAGACAGTTGCGTATTGTGCTTCCAAAATAACCTCCTAATTTAATTTTGTATCCAACTCCCATGAGCTCCATAAGGGACTCTTTGTGGAATCATGACCTCGGCAACTGGTTCTTGATCAAAAGCCTCGGCATCAACAATAACTAACTTCGATTTTCTAGTATTTCTATCGTGAACCAGTGATAAAATCCAGCCTTGATCTTCTTTGGTAGATCCTGGTTTAGGAGCAAATACAGGTTCACCGCCTGCAACATTGCTACCTAAATGATGATCTGTCCTTTTTCCACTTTCTAAGTGGTATTTAAAAAGGTTTTCTCCAAAAGTCAGACTTTCGACGTCTGTTTTAATTTGCATGCAGTATCCATATTCAGAATGAAGTCCAATACGGTTATCGTTCACTCTGGGGAAGTCACAGGCCCCGTCGTCTAATTGCTCCTCAGAAACCCTTCCGTTCTCGAGATCAATAATCCACCGCCAAAGTCTAGCAACGGTTTTCTCTCCGCCATAAATATCTTTAAACCCCCCTACCATTGCTTCCTGTTGTCTGGAAACATATAAAATTATCTTATTGCCTTCTTCAAAAGAATTAAAGCTGTGGAAAACAAAACAAGGGTCAATATCAAACCATCTAACATCAGAGTTATTACCATCTCTAGGCATCACGCCTAGCCTTGCTCCGCATTCAGGTTTAAAGCCAAAAGGAGAACCTGTGCTAACAGCAAGATCCATATCAGAGACAATCGGTAAATCCATAAAAACTACATAGTTTCGAGTGATATTCCAATCATGCATCATGACAGGTCTAGGGATTTCTATAGCCTCAGTTTGGACTAATTCGCCTTGTTTACTTACTCTGTGATAATAAAGATAGGGCTCTCCCATCATTGAATAAGCAAAAAATAACATCTCTCCGGTCTCAGGACATATTCTTGGATGTGCTGTCATAGCGGTATTCAATTTTCCTTTATAGTCTTCAACGCCAATGGTTTCTAAATCTCTATTTAACTCCCAAGGTAAGGAAGTTTCCTCCAAGGCGAGAAGTTTTCCTGCATGATTCACAATATGCGTGTTAGCAGGTGATGCAGAAAGATCTCCAAAGGATGAAATTACATTTAGGTCATTTTCATAATACGGAGTTTTAACATATCTATTTTTATAAGATGCTTTTCCATTCTCAAGATATATCCCGTGCAACATACCATTTCCGAAAAACCAGTGGTCGCTATAACCCGAAACAGGATTCATTCCGTTTCTAACAAATAAACCATTGAGATCTCTGGGCACTTCGCCCTTAATCTCAAGGTTATGCTCAGTTATTTCTTCTTTTACCGGAGCCCAATTACCAATAAGATGCCAATGCAATTTTTTTTCTGTTCTAGGAATATCCCCCATAACTTTCCCCTGAGTTGGAATATAGTTATAACAAAAAAAAGTGCCTAGTTATAGAAGTTTTTAAGAATGATAATTGGGTTAGAGGAATCTATGTTAATAATCAATTTTGTCTTCGACAGCCTTGCCCTCTTTTGGAATTAAGGCAGATCTTAAGAAAGAAGCGACTTCTACACCGTCTTGATTTTTGCCGATAGTTCTAACAGTTACAATACCTTCGTCTGGTCTCGACTTAGACTCTCTCTTCTCAACAACTTCGGATTCAGCATACAAAGTGTCGCCGACATAAAGTGGATGAGTCATTTTGATATCAGTCCAGCCCAAATTAGCAACAGTCTTTTGACTAACATCGCTTACGCTCATTCCCACCATAAGGGCAATGGTGAAAGGACTTACAACCAGGGTTTGTCCAAACTCTGTTCCTTTACCGTATTCATCATCTATATGAAGAGGATGTTGATTCATTGTAAGTAAAGTGAACCAAATATTATCTGATTGAGTAATTGTTCTTCCAGGTCTATGCTCATAGACATCACCGACTTTGAATTCTTCATAATATCTTCCAAAGCTTTCCCTATAACGACCAGGTGATATTTCTTTCATTTTTTTTACCATAATATTCTTAGTCTATAGTCTTTGGATCGATGCCCACAAGTCTTAATCTTTTCTCCATAGACAAAATTATGGGTTGATCTATCATTTTTCCTTCGTAGGCAATCACTGCCGCAGAGGAAGAATTAAACGCTTTGATTATGTTTTTTGCCTCTTTAACTTCTTCATCACTGGGCAAAAACGATTTTTGAATAACTTCTAACTGATTGGGGTGTATGGCAGCCTTTCCATCAAACCCGAGGCTTTTTGATTTTTTGCTCTCTTTTTCAAGAGACTCTAAATCATTAATATCCATAAATGGGCTATCAATGGAAAATAAATTATTAATAGATGCTTCGAGGATTATTTTGGATCTGGCATACAAAAGAGAATCCCAATCCATAGTTGAACCCAGGCTTGCACTGAGATCAGCTCCGCCAAGAGCTAAACCCTTTACTCTGCTTTGAGACGCAATATCGGTAATATTCCGAATTGATCGAGGTGTTTCCAACAATGGAATTACGTTTATTTCAGGTAGCTTAGATAAGAATGAAGAATCTTCGATTTTGGGGACCATAAAAGCATCAATGGATAGATCTGTATCAGTTAGTTTTTCGATGTCTTCCAGACCAAGATCCTGATCAATTGGATTGACCCTTACTATTAAGTTTCCTTCATATTTGTTGTCAATAAGGTGGAGGTATAAATCTTCTCTAGCTTTTTTCTTGTGAGTTTCCGTAACAGAGTCTTCTAAATCCAAAATAACGCTATCAGCACCTCTTTCAAATGTCTTTGGAATCCAATCTAATTTATTAGCGGGAATAAATATTGGGGATAAGGGAAACTTAATCAATTGACGCTGAAAGTTTAGTTTCTTTCTTTCTCAACCAGGAAATCAACAACCTCAAATAGTTGATCAGTGCGGACGGCCCTTGAAGCAGCAACTTTGTATTTTCCGTTCACTATAAGAGAAGGAACTCCAGTCACTTTCCATTGTTTCATCTTCTTATCAGCCTGATCAACAGCATTTCTTACGCCAAACGAGTTAGATACTGCCTTATATTTTTCTTTGTTTACATCAAAACCTCGAAAGTAATATTCTAATTCTGTATTGCCTGTAAGCATTCTTCCTTCATTTTGAATTGTATTAAAAGCTGCTGGTACAAATTGCTGTTCTATTCCTAAAGCTTTAGCTGTGTAATATATTCTTGCATGAGTCCTAAGCATCTCATTCCAAGTTGCCGGTGATTTAACAAAAGCAACATCGGTTGGAATTTCCTTTTTCCATCGAGCAATATAAGGCTCCAGCGCATAACAGTGATTACAACCGAACCAAAAAACCTCTGTAACCTCAATTTTTGAAGGATCTCGGACCGGGGTGGGACTATCTAAAATCTCATAGTGAACCCCAGCTCTATATTGCTCAGCACTTGTTACTTCCAATGAATTTTGCTCGTCATTCGAACAACCTGCGGTAAAGATTACAATCAGGAAATATACAAAAAGAGAACGTTTCATTGTTTTAGTATAAACCATGAACAAAGCTGGATAATGCATCAATTTCATCATCGTCAAGCTTGTACGCTATAGCAGCCATAATCTTTGAAGGCTCTTCATTTATCCTTTCTCCAGACCTGTAGTCTTTTAAAGCCTTTGCAACATATTCAGGTTGTTGACCGCTTAATAAGGGGTAAGCAGCAGGAGCATTACCTAAACCTTTCGGTGAGTGGCAAGCAGAGCAAGCCGGAACGCCCTTTTCAAGATTCCCCGCATAATAGAGTTTTCTTCCAAGATCGACCTTTGATTCGTCTACAACACCGATGGAATTAACATTCGATTGATAAAACGCAGCAATATCTTGAAGGTCTGAATCATCTAAATTATCCAAGAGTCCGGTCATTGAAGCTATGACTCTGTCTCCTGACTTGACCAGTCTAAGTTGTTTTAAAAGATATTTCTCATTTTGCCCTGCTAAAGAAGGCCAAATACCGACTAAACTGTTTCCATCAGCTCCATGGCAGCCTGCACAGACAGCAACTTTGTCTTTACCAGAGTTTGGATCTCCAGCGCCCAAGAAAATAAAGGCTGTAACAATTACTGTTAGATATTTTAGTTTCATTTAAGAATCTATCTTTAATATGCTGTGGCGCGCCAACATTATATACTAACCTAAGAGGTCATCCTAAATTTTAAAGTCGTATGAATAATTCATTCCTGCAAAATGCTAAGTTCATCGGCAGCTTTCCTTCAACTAAAAATTTACCTCTAGACGAAGGTACAGAGATTGCTTTTTGCGGCAGATCAAACTGCGGAAAATCAAGCATTTTGAACGCTTTAACAAATAACAAAAAACTTGCTAAGACGAGTAAAACTCCTGGCAGGACACAATCAATAAATGTTTTCGAGATAGAATCAAACAACAATTTAAAGATTATAGATTTACCCGGATATGGGTATGCCAAGGTTTCTAAAAGATTAAGATCAATTTGGGGAAAGGAAATTGAAGAATATCTTATGTTCAGAAAGAGCCTTAAGGCGATTTGCATAATAATGGATATCAGGCATCCTTTTAAGGAAGATGATTTAAATTTAATAAAATGGAGTAAGGAAAAAGATTTACCAGTCATTTTGTTGCTCAATAAGTCTGATAAGTTATCTAAAAATAAAGTTTTTCAAGAAGTCGAAAAAGCTAAAAACAATCTTGAAAAGCTTTCCATAAAATCAGTGATTATTGCGACTTCAGCAACTAATAAGACTGGAATTGATTCTCTTACTGAAATGGTCAAACAGATAAAATAAAAAGCTCCAGACATTTGGGGTTGCCTGGAGCTTTCGCTTATCGCTGGGAATAATCACCCTTCAATTATTTCGACATTTATATTTTTTATTAGTTCAATCTTTTTAATTATTTCTTAAACTTTTTTGTAAGGTAAAATTACCTCAAGGTAACTAAAATTAGTAAAACAAGATCAAATATTATTAAAGCTCTTAGTTCTCTGGTGACTTTAGGAGCAAGTAAAAGGACTAAAACAAAAACCTTTGCAAGGCTGTCAGGGGCCATGAGAGAAATACATACTATTGAAACTGATAAGGGTTTTATTAGTTTCCGAGTCGATTCTGCAGGTTCTGTTCCGCAAGACCCCAAATCAAATCGAAGTGAGCCCGAAACTTTTGAATGGATAAGGACTTACCTAAAGGATGGGGAAGTTTTATGGGATATAGGTGCGAATATAGGAATGTTCAGTCTGTATGCGGCACTTGAGAGAAAAAATTCTATTTTATCGATCGAGCCCTCTGCTGAATCTTATGCTACGCTCAATGCGAATATCAGATTGAATAAGTTAGATGATCAAATTAAAGCTTTGTGCTTTGCAGGAGGTAAAGAAACTAATCTGCTTCAATTATATATGAAGGATCCTAGTTCAGGAGCTTCACATAACAGCATAGATTCAAACACTAATCAATTCGGTGTTTTTGAAGTCACCGGCTTACAATCAGTTGTAGCCGTCAAACTTGATGATCTGCTAAATTTAAAAGGAGTTCCGTCTCCTGATCATATAAAACTTGATGTGGATGGTAAGGAAACTGAAATACTTCAAGGAGCATCAAATGTTCTTACTGCAGTAAAAAGCATTCTCATTGAAATTGAAGGTAGCAACTTGGAAAAAAACTTAATTATTATTGAAGAGATTATTTTTGAATCGGGACTTACCGAAGACTTGAGCTGGAGAGGCAAAGGCTCTGGGAGAAATAGACTATATAAAAGAGATATCAGTACATGAGCGAAGAAAATGATCCAATAATTCTTGTGGACGGCTCTTCTTATTTATACAGGGCCTATCATGCGCTACCGCCTCTTACAACTAGTAAGAACCAACCCACGGGTGCTGTTAAGGGTGTTATAAGTATGATTAAAAAAATACTTATTGATCATCCAGACAGTCCTTTAGTTGTGATTTTTGACGCCAAGGGAAAAACTTTTCGACATGATATGTATGCTGAATATAAAGCAAACAGACCACCAATGCCGGAAGACCTGGTTCAACAAATAGATCCAATACATAAGATCATCTCACTTATGGGAATCAAATTGATCATGATACCCGGAGTTGAGGCTGATGACGTCATAGGAACATTGGCCGAACAGGCAAGGAAAAAGAAATTAAAAACTGTCATCTCAACTGGTGATAAAGATATGACTCAACTTGTTTGCGAAAATGTGAGTGTTGTTAACACAATGTCTGGTGAACTGCTTGATGAAGACGGTGTACAAAAAAAGTTTGGTGTGAATCCTAATCAAATCACAGATTACCTAGCACTCATAGGAGATAAGTCTGATAATGTGCCAGGCGTAGACAAGGTTGGTCCAAAAACAGCAGTCAAATGGCTCAATGAATATAAAGATTTAAAGGGAATCAAAGAAAATGCAGACTCTATAGGCGGTAAAGTTGGGGAAAGTCTCAGGTCTTCTTTAGAAATGTTGGACCTAGCTCATGAGTTAGTGAAAATCAAGACAGACGTCCCTCTAGATATAGGAATAGATGATCTAATGATATCTGAACCCAATTCAGAAGAATTATCAAAAATATACGAAGAACTAGAATTTAAGTCATGGTTACAGGAAGTCCCTAAAAAAAATACCGTACCATCATCAATCGAGTCTTCCTACACATGCATAACATCAGAGAGCATCTTAAAAAAAATAGTTAAAGAAGCATTGCAGGCTGAGACTGTAGCTTTAGATACTGAAACAACCAGCCTTAATTACATGGATACTGATTTAGTCGGTATCTCTTTGAGTTTCAAGAATGGTGAAGCCCACTATATACCCATCCAGCATGAAGATGACTCTGTTGACCAGCTCGATATAAATTATGTTTTAGAAACCCTCAAACCCCTCTTAGAAGGCTCTAAGAAGAAAATAATTGGTCAAAACATTAAGTTTGATAGAAATGTTCTGGCCAAATACGGAATCAATATTGCATCAATTAAAAATGACACAATGATGATGAGCTATGTATTGGATGCTTCCGCCACAAGACATAATTTGGATGCTCTCTCGTCTTATTATCTAAATTACAAAACATCAACTTTCGAAGATGTTGCAGGTAAAGGCGTAAAACAAATAACTTTCGACAAAGTTCCCATCAAAACAGCAACACATTACGCGGCAGAAGATGCAGATATAACCCTAAGACTTTTTGAGGAATTAAATCGTAAATTGATAAATGAAGGTTCATTGCTCAAACTTAACGAAGAAATAGAAATACCACTTATAGAGGTTCTTTCCGATATGGAGAGGAATGGAGCTATTTTGAATTCTAAAGTTCTTAGTGCACAGTCTAAAGATCTAGAAAAAAGAATTAAAAAATTAGAAAATCAAGCCTACGAAATTGCTGGCGAAGAATTTAATTTAGGATCTACAAAGCAACTTAGAGAAATTTTTTTCGATAAACTCAATTACCGAGTCATAAAAAAAACTCCTGGTGGACAACCTTCTACTGATGAAAAGGTTTTAGCTGAATTAGCTGAGGAATATGAGCTGCCAAAAGTCCTTCTTGAGCACAGGACTCTAAGTAAACTTAAATCAACTTATACTGATAAGCTTCCTCTGCAAATTTCCCAGACAACAGGAAAAGTTCATACCTCATTTCATCAGGCTGTGACAACAACAGGAAGATTATCTTCATCTGACCCAAACTTACAGAATATTCCCATAAGAACAGAGGACGGAAGAAGAATTAGACAGGCTTTTGAGCCTTCTAAGAACAATAAGTTTGTATCAGCAGATTACTCTCAAATAGAGCTGCGGGTAATGGCTCATATGTCTAAAGATGAAGGGCTTTTGAATGCATTCCAGCAAGGAGAAGATATACATACTAAAACTGCGAGTGAAGTATTCAATGTCGATTTAGAGGAAGTTACAAGCGATTTAAGAAGAAATGCTAAAGCAATAAATTTTGGTTTAATTTACGGAATTTCTGCTTTTGGGTTAGGTAAGCAACTATCGATTCCAAGAAATTTAGCAGCAGAATACATGGCATTGTATTTTGAAAAATATCCCGCAGTTAAGGAGTATATGGAATCTACCAAAAAATTTGCAAGCGAGAATGGATTTGTCGAAACACTATTTGGAAGAAGGCTATACCTTCGTGACATAAACGCAAGCAATGCCGTGAGGAGACAAGCTTCTGAACGTGTTGCTATAAATGCACCTGTTCAAGGAACTGCTGCGGACATAATGAAATTAGCTATGATAAAAATGCATAAAGCAATTAATGACAAAAAATCTAAAGCAAAACTAATTCTTCAAGTGCATGATGAGTTAATTTTAGATACGCCTGAGAAAGAAGTTGAGAATATTATTAAACTTGTAACAGAATCTATGATGGGAGCAGCTAATTTGGATGTACCTCTTGAAGTTGACATTGGGATCGGAGATAACTGGGACCAAGCTCACTAATGGAATTAATCCTCAAAGATAGTCGTCGAACTTTTCAAGTTGTGCTTGTCGCATCAATATGCATGATTGGCGTTGCTTTTTATATGGAGAACTTTCTTCAACTGGAACCTTGTATTCTTTGTTACATGCAAAGAGGGGCGGTCATAGCTTTTGGTGTGATTGCAGCCCTTGGTATTATCGTTAATCCTAAGAAATTAAATTCTTACAGACTCTTTGTGCTATTTATATTGATCTTTGCATTAATAGGCGCCTCACTAGCAATTAGACAACTTTACCTTCAGAGCCTGCCGGACGAATTAGTTCCAAGTTGTGCACCGGATATGGAATATCTTTTTGATAACTTGCCATTTCTTGAGATATTGATACTGGCTTTTACTGGAGATGGAAATTGTTCTGAAGTCCTTTGGACTTTTCTTGGAATAAGTATCCCAGGTTGGGTTTTAATAGGACTTTGTTTTGTAATAATCTACTGCTTAGTAATTTTTAAGTTTGTTAATCAAATACATTCTCATAACCAAAATTAAATCTATATAATACCGAGCAATTTTAAAAGGATTCACTAATGTCATCTGTACACGAAAACTTATCTGTAGACGAGCTTATTGAAGTTTCTGTCGATAGAGGAGAAGGAGAAGTCGCCTCTAATGGCGCGTTGCTGGTGAAAACTGGATCTCGAACCGGAAGAAGTCCCTCAGACCGTTTCATAGTTGAGGATGAACTTACAAAAAATACAGTTGATTGGGGACAAGTCAATAAGCCTTTTGATAGTGAGGCTTTCGGTAAACTTTGGAAAAAAGTTGAAGACTACCTGAATGAAAAAGAGACTTATGTTTCATCACTCCACGTTGGTGAACATAGAGACTACTATATACCTCTAAAAATTAGAACTGAATGGGCTTGGCATAATCTTTTTGGTAAGCAAATGTTTATAAGGCCAGAATCATTTAATCCCGAGAATAAAGATGTATGGGAAATAATGAGTGCTCCAAAATTTTCTTGTGATCCTAAAGAAGATAAAACCAATAGTGATGGTGTTGTGTTGTTGGACTTCACAAGAAAGAAAGTTCTTTTAGCAGGAATGCCCTATGCAGGGGAGATGAAAAAATCTATGTTTGCGGTTCAAAATTTTCTTTTGCCTGAGAGCGATGTGCTGCCAATGCATTGTGCTTCTAATGTAGGAGCCAATGGAGAGGTTTCTCTATTTTTTGGACTGTCAGGTACTGGTAAGACTACTCTATCGGCAGATCCAGAAAGAAAACTCATAGGAGACGATGAGCATGGATGGGGGCCAGGAACAGTATTCAATTTTGAAGGAGGTTGCTACGCAAAATGTATAAACCTAACCCAGAAAAATGAACCCGTGATATGGGACGCCATTAAAAGAGGCAGTGTCATGGAAAATGTTGTCATAAAACCAGACACTAAAGATCCAGACTATTCAGATTCCTCACTTACTGAAAACACTCGTGTTGTCTACCCAAGAGAACATATAGAGAAAAGGGCAGAAGAAAACTCTGGCGGTGAACCAAATGCAGTTATATTTTTAACTTGCGATTTATCAGGTGTAATTCCTCCTGTTTCTATCTTGAGTAAAGAGGCTGCGGCTTATCATTTTTTGAGTGGTTATACAGCTGCTATAGGATCGACTGAGGTGGGATCTACAGAAGCATTCAAAACCACCTTTTCAACATGTTACGGCGCTCCTTTCTTCCCAAGAGCTGCTGGAGTTTATGCTGACTTATTAATGAAAAGAATAGAGGAATTTGATAGTAAAGTTTACCTAGTGAATACCGGTTGGACTGGAGGACCTTATGGAGTAGGAAATAGATTCGATATACCAGTTACTAGATCGATTATTTCAGCTATCCAGTCTGGAGAACTAATTGGGGCTGAAACTGAAACGGTCGAAGGAATGAATCTTACAGTGCCAAAAAACGTTAGTGGTGTGGATAGTAAGTTACTTAATCCTGTAAAAAATTGGTCTAATCCCAATGACTTTGCAGAATACGAGAGTAAGTTAGTTGGTCAATTTAAGGAGAATTTCAAAAAATTTGATGTATCCGAGGCTATAGTTAAGGCTGGTCCAAAATAAAATAAATTATGAGATTTTCTTTAGACGAAATAAAGAAATCAAAAGCAGCTTCAGAACTTAATCTTATAAATAGGGGGATAGAAAAAGAAAGCCTCAGAATTAATTCTTCTGGAGGTATCTCTCATAAAAAACATCCTAATGGTCTAGGTGCAGCTTTAACCAATCCATATATAACAACTGATTTTTCAGAAGCCTTATTGGAGCTTGTAACTCCAACCTTTAATAGCGCCAAAGATTGTCTTCATTTCTTGAGGGAACTTCATGTTTTTGTTACCCAAAATATTAAAGATGAGTCTCTTTGGCCATTGAGCATGCCTTGCACTATAAGCCTAGAGGAAGAAATTCCAATTGGTGACTATGGACCATCTAATCAAGGAATGATGAAAACTGTCTACAGAAGAGGACTCTCTAACAGATATGGAAGTATGATGCAGGCTATAGCTGGAATTCACTACAATTTCTCTTTTTCAGATAATTTCTTCCATATCCTTGGAGAGGGGAAATCAATGGAGGTGAAAGATCTAAAAAACAAAGTTTACCTTGGTATGGCGAGAAACTTTCGCCGTTATGGCTGGATATATCTCTTGCTTTTTGGCGCTTCTCCAATAACGACTAAGTCTTTTGCACATCAAAGGTCGCATGATCTCTCTGAACTGAGTAACGAGGACCTATATAAACCTTTTGCAACATCACTGAGGATGGGTGATCTCGGCTATATAAGTCATGCTCAAGACAGTTTGAATATTTCTTATAATTCTATTGAACAATATAGTAAGGATCTCAAAAATGCCCTCAATACAACTTATAAGGATTATAAAAATCTTGGGGAATTTAAAAACGGTGAAAGAATCCAATTGAATGACTCAATAATTCAAATAGAAAACGAATACTACAGTACCATCAGACCAAAGAGAGTCTGTCCAACAGGTGAAAGGCCTATAAATATTCTTAATGAAGAAGGTATAGATTATCTAGAAGTAAGATGTATAGACCTCAATCCAAATTTTTTTGAGGGCATATCTGAAGAGCAAGTTTATTTTTTAGATTTATTGATCTTGTATTGTTTCTTTTCGGATAGTCCAGAAATAGATGAACAAGAGTCAAATGAGCTATTTAAGATTCATAAGATTGTTGTGAATGAAGGTAGAAATCCTCAGGCCAAAATCTCAACTAAAAGCGGACAAATTTCTATCAAAGATGAAGCGTCGAGAGTTCTTAATGAAATGTCAGACATTGCTTCTCTTATGGACGAAGTTTCTAATGAAGGCAAAATATGGACTAAGACACTTAGTGATCAAAAAAAGGTATTAGATAATCTTGACTTAACACTGAGTGGCTCCCTCCTAAAAGAAATTAAAGACGGAAATGTTTCTTTCCAAGAATATGGACATAAATTATCCCTTTCGCAAAAAGAGAATATGAATAACATTGAAAATGAAAACAAGTATTCTTTTCAAGACATAGCTAAGGAATCTTTGATAACCGCTTCAAAACTAGAACAAGAAAAGAAAATAAATTTTGAAGACTATTTGAAAGAATTTTTAAATAAGATTTCTTGACGTTTGGTTTTTAAGCGTTAATTTAAGATTATAAATTTAAATAGGATAGTTTTATGAGAGCATTTTTATGTAAAGAATTTGGGCCGGTTGAATCGCATCAAGTCGAGGAAATAGATGATCCTATTGCGGGCCCAGGTCAGGTAGTAGTAGACATAAAGGCAACAGGCATCAGTTTCCCGGACGTACTTATAGTACAAGGCTTATATCAATTTAAACCCCCTTTTCCATTCAGTCCAGGTAGTGAAATCTCAGGAATAGTCTCTTCAATTGGAGAAGGTGTAACGAACCTCAATGAAGGAGATAGAGTAATGGGAAGCGTTGGTTCAGGAGGTTTAAGAGAAAAAGGTTTGTACTTAGAGCAACAGCTTATGCCCCTACCAGACTCTATGGACTTCGAGACTGCAGCTGGATTTCCGTTGAATTATGGTACGACTTATCATGCCTTCAAGCAGAGAGGAGAACTCAAAGAAGGTGAATCTGTACTCGTTCTAGGTGCAGGCGGGGGATTGGGTATAACTGCCATTCATATTGCTAAAGCAATGGGTGCAAGAGTTATAGCTGCTGCTTCTTCACAAGAAAAAATTGATTTATGCAAAAAAGAGGGAGCCGATGAAGGAATCATCTATGAAAGAGATATGGATAGGGATTTGCAAAAGAAATTTTCTGATCAAATAAAAGAAGTAACAGGCGGCGGTGTTGATATGATTTATGATCTCGTTGGTGGTGACTACGCAGAACCTGCTTTAAGGGCAATAGCGAGGCATGGAAAATATCTGGTAATAGGCTTCACTGCTGGAATACCTAAAATGCCACTAAACCTTACTCTTTTAAAAGAGTGTCAAATTGTAGGTGTATTTTGGGGTCAATTCGCAGGTCTCGACTATGACGAAAATCAACAAAACTTTAAGGAACTATTTGAACTGCATGCAGAGGGCAAAATCAAACCGTTTGTTACGGAAACTTTTCCTCTTGATGATGCAGCTAAAGCCATAAAAACACTCGAAGATAGAAAAGTTCTAGGCAAGGTAGTTGTCTCAATGGAATAAATGGATGGATGAAAGGAATTACCCTTCTGCTGCTTTTATCAGCTTCATTAAAATCACACGCGGTTGATGAAAAAGATGACTTTGTTTATGATCTTTCTCTTGCGACTCAAGGTATTTCGGTTGCTCAGTTTAACACTGGAGTAAATTATTCTATTGGAAGGGGTATTCCCAAAGATCTTGAAAAAGCAATTTACTGGTATCAACGTGCCTCTGAACAAGGGCATTCAAAAGCTCCGTTCAATATAGCCATATTTTACAGTGACGGTGTTCATATTGATCCAGAGCCAGAACTAGCTATTGAGTATTTTTCTCTTGCAGAAGCCAGAGGTAATCTAGCTGCAAAAAAATTCTTAAACGAATTAAAAAGACTAGAAAAAATGCCAATAGAA
>CEOY01024028.1_pt1 | contig 14595 bp, 15 predicted proteins | sample 530591 | NCBI WGS metagenome assembly CEOY01 (sample SAMEA2620651, study PRJEB7988) | marine metagenome | biome: marine biome (ENVO:00000447); feature: surface water layer (ENVO:00002042); material: "saline water (ENVO:00002010), including plankton (ENVO:xxxxxxxx)" | depth 5 m
CAGTCGCCGAAAGGTAACAGAAAGGGGCTTACTCCCTGCATTCTCCATTTAATTTGTATTACTAGCGCTCATTATGACCATTGATGTAAGCATACAAGCTATTGCTCCCCAGTAGCCATAGAAAACCCATCCGTAATCATCCATAGTCCATTCATTTGAAAACAGACAAACAAAAAACCAACTCGCCATATATCCTAAGTAAACCATGACGCCAGAAACTATTCCATAGACTGGGGTTCGAATCGATGAATTGCTACGTGAATGCATTTCTAGAGGAATTAGCAAGCAGGCAGTCATTGTGCCTATGAAAACTATGTCTGCAAGTAAACTCCAAGTCCATATTCTCCATGCAAGTTCGAGTGAAAAATAGTCTGGAATGAAAATATTTGTTCCAATTATATTGGCAATCAGGATGAATAATATTATTTTGAGATATGTATTTTGATTCTCAAAATCTATACTTTGAAAGAAATCTTTCATGATACTGACTGAACAAAACTATTGATAAATATTGGGCCGGATTAATCTAGAATTGCGTCTACAGCCTTCATATTTTCATCTGTGAGAACAACACCTTCGCCGAAATCAATGAATCCTGCTTCGCCCTTGATTTTTCGCCGCACAATATGGTCCAATGTTATACAAGCAGGTAGTAAGAATACACTTGTTAGGAAAGCAAACCCGATCAGTAGCATCATCAAAATGAAGAAATTGACCAGTCCGGGGAATGCTACGAAGAATCCAGCTCCTAGGCCAGCTACTGTGGTTGCAGTTGTCTCGAAGATGGTCTGTCCAGTACTCTCTACAGCACGCGACATGCCAACTGCAGTCTCACCTTCTTCCTGAATACGGTGCATCACGTGTATTGCATCATCAACACCTATTCCGAAAACAATCGTTCCAATCATCGCCGTGAAGATATTTACATTCACATCTCCTGAACTCATCAATAATGGCTGCCAAATAATGATTGTAGCAACCGGTATCATTGTCAGTATTCCGATTCGTGCTGACCTGAAGACGATACATAACACGATAGTTAGGATAAGTAATGTCAACAAAGTGGTATAACTCTGAGTTTCGTGGATTCCTTCATTGATATCAAGGCTAACAGGTAATCCTCCTGTGAGTGGTGAAACACGGATTCCTGGTTCCTCCATCGGCTCTACTAGCATCTCATCGATATCATCACGAAGCATGCTAGCATTATCCAGATTCATGTAAGGCTGAGTGACATAGACTAGAGCTTTGGTGCCGTCCACATTTGTTAGCATCCATTGGACTTCCTTAGACAGTGTATCATATGCCACATTTACCATGTCCTTACGCAGATGCTTCCTTCCTTGTCCGTCACTTGATGTGACATCTAGTAGGACCCAAGCAGCACACTCTGGACTGTTTGACTCCCAACATTCATCATGCAATAGACCCCACAAACTGCCGTCATACAGAGTGACACCGGTAGTTGGTTCAGCAATAACAACTGGAACCGCCTCAAGGAAAGTGATCAAACTCGTTGTGTTAGTGTATGGAACTTCACCGATTTTGTTTTCTAAAGCATCCATGGCATCCAAGACTTCAAGCGAACGTATTTTCATATCTTGATTGTTGATGTCTTCATCATTGACGTGCTTAGATGCATCAAAGATGAATAGAGATGTTTGCCCACCTGAGAATGTGCTTGAGTATTCTACCATGGCCTCCATTGAAGGAATGTTGTCTGGAGTTTGGTCAGAACCAGTAATCGGCTTATCCAATTCATCGAGGTTGCTTACTCCAGCAAGTGTAATTGCTCCAGCAATAAGCAGAACAACGGCGAAGTTCTTGACCGGGAATCTTGAAATTGAACCCCACATTGGAGGGTTAGAACGTTTGTTGAATCTCAGCAACCAAGATAGTACAGGCACTAGAATCATCGAGAATAACAATGTAGCCATGATTCCAGCTACCAGTGTCATTCCGACCGAGCGAATCGGTATAATCGATACGATGTTTGGAAGGATTAGAACTGAGAAACCGATAATGGTAGTCGCTGCAGAAACCAGAACAGCGATTCCTGTTGTACGAGACATTTCCATGACACAAGACCTGTAGAAATCAGGGTCCCACATGTCAGGTACTTCATTTGGAACTAGACCCTTACGTCTCCTTCGTTCATTTTCTTCGACCATGGCATCTATGCGTTTCCGCCGCACTTCCTCTATTCGATTGACCATGTGCAATGCATAGTCTACACCTAAACCAATCAGGATTGGGAATGTAGCAATAATCATCGGTGTCAGTGTCATTTCCAGTAGCACAGTTGCTCCGAATGTGACTGCCAAAGCCATTACAATAGGTGTTCCAGAAATGATAACAACTTTCCAAGAACGGTGCAACAGAGTAATGATTAACACTGTAAGGAATAGTGAGATTGGCATCATATTCAGCAAATCCAAATAAATCGCATCCGAGACATCTTCGAGGATTTTTGACAAGCCAGTTTGTGTCATATTTAGTTGGTTTATACTGTACTGAGTCGGGCGGTTTTCCTCATCAATAACAGCATCAATATGCGAAAAGAATTCTTTGTAATCACTCCACATTCCTGTTTCATTAATTTGGTTTGAAGAAATCATTCCAACTAAAACAGCAGTAGTGTCCCAAATTCCGTCGCCATTGGTATCCTTCGCCAATGATTCAAGAGAACCATTTGATTGATTTACGATCTCATCAATTCTTTCTTGTTGGTCTGGAATTGCGTATAATCCCCCACTAAAACCCGGGGCTTGGCTTGCAGCTTCACAATCCACCAATTCCGCAGTCAGTCTTTCACCAGGATTGTCACACATTGCTCTATTAAATCGCCCATCACTAGAATTGATTTCCTTGATAATTTGAGATATTGAAATAATCCACAAAACACCATCGTTCTTACCATGATCTTCTTTGTCCCAATCTAATCCATTCTGCTTAATTCCGGGAGCCCTTCTTTCATCATCGCCTTCTATCCACGAAATTTCATGTAGAACTGATACACTAGTAATATTGTATTCTTCTCCGAAAATATCGGGGTCTTCTGCGTTAGGAGTTTTGATGTAAATGAAAGCAACGTCAGTTGACCATTCCTCTCTTACTTCCAGCAAAAGATCAGTAGATTCTGCTCCTTCTGGAAGGAAAACTTCCACGTCGTCAACGATTTGGTCTTGGAAATTAGTGCCGATGTTCCCCAGCCATAAGGATATAATTGCCAAGAAAATGAATGTGGTTTTGGGCTGGGATAACACTCGGAAATATGCGTTATCAAGACCATAATCTACTTTCTCACGTATGAGTTGGGAATACTCTGCAAGTTTCTCTTTTGCATCTCCCATGTATTGTGGGAAGAGCATTCAACCCATGAAGGCTATGCTGTAAAGATTAGAAATCAGGCCAAACCGAATTCTCGAATCAGTAAGTGTCGCAAGAAATTTCTTGCTGATTGCAAAACCAAACCAGTCGCCATCATTGCTAAGCCTAAAACGCCTATCCATACAGCGGTTAGCCCGGGTCCAACTAGATAGTCGACAGAATCTGAGATTCCATTGACAGCGTTAAGTCCCATTGCAGCACCTGCGGCAAATAAGCCGAATCCAGGTAGTCCCAGAACCAATAGTGGTTTTTTCTGAGATAGAGATAGCATTGCCCATGCTAACACCGTAAAGCCGTGAGATAATGCTGTAAAACTACTACCCTTGGGAACATCATATCGTATCACGGTAGGAACCTCTTTGATCTTTAGTTCCTTTTCATTGGCATCTTCAAGCATTTCAAGAGATAACTCCATTCCTTCAGAATCAAACCTCAATCTATCAATTGCTAATTTAGAGAATGCTCGGAACCCTGACTGTGTGTCTTGTATGCCAAGGTCACTCGATAGATTTGAAGCCGCCGTTATGACTTTAATTCCCAAGCGACGATATGCCGGCATGTCTTCGCTACCACCGCCATCCACAAATCTGCTTCCAATTACGAAGTCAGCATCACCATCAAAGATTGGCTGAAGCATTTTGGGGATATCATTAGTATCATGTTGCCCGTCACTATCGAGAACAATCAAGCAATCAGCATCCATCTCCTTTGCCTTGGCAAACAAAGATTTCAGTGCACCGCCATAGCCACGATTTACTCTGTGCCTGTGAACAATAGCTCCACACGCTTCCGCAATTCTCGCGCTTGAATCTGATGAACCATCATCGACACATATCACTTCGTTAACATGTTCGAGGACATTGGTAATGACCGTGCCAATGGTTTCCTCTTCATTGTACATGGGGAGCCCTGCTACGATACGTAGCGGTTGACCACTGGCCATCTCCATGGATTAGCGCCATTCTGAATCCGATATATGTGATTCGGCTATAATGCACATAAAATAAGGGAAAATAAGGGCCAGCCCGCCCTGTAATAGGGCGGACTGGCTAATTTTCGATTAATCATTGAGGTGATTGATCGAAGTAACTGCTCTGGAACCATCGATGATTCCTGATAGTGCATTCAGACTTACAACTAGTTGCACATATGTCTGTCCATCGCTTGTCACATATGTGGCACAATCTTGGAAAGAACTTGTGTTAATCGATAGCTTAACTGCTCGACCTGCGTTGGATTTTCTGACAAATCCAACTAGGGTACTGTTTGTGTTTTGCTCGTTTTCTGGCTCTGTGTTTTTTTCTGCTTTTGGCATTTTTTTCAACTCCTGGAACTTCTTGGTTTCGCTGCGTCGTTCCTATCGCAACAATCAGCACTGTTTGGTCAAAACACCATGTCAATTTCCAACACAGGTCCGTTGAAAGTAAATCTAGACGGTGATACTGAGGATTAAAACGAATGAATAACGGCGCATGTTCATGCGAGCGCTAGTTACCGGAGGTGCAGGCTTCATCGGTTCACATCTAGTAGACAGGTTAGTTTCACAGGGCGATGAAGTCTTGGTGGTGGACAACTTGTCGTCTGGTGTACTAGGATTTATTCAAGGACACATCGATTCAGGTGCTGTTGATTTTCACCAAGTTGACCTCAAAGATTTGGAGTCCTTGAAGCCGCTACTAAATGGAGTTGAAATGGTATACCACTTGGCTGCTAATCCCGATATCCGACTTGGTACTAGGATCACAGACACGGACCTCAAGGAAGGAACCATAGCGACATACAATGTATTGGAAGCAATGCGATTAGCAAATGTGGAAAAAATTGCGTTTGCATCTTCCTCCGTAGTATACGGAGAAAATGCTCCAATGCCAACTCCTGAAAACCATGGACCTTGTCTTCCAATCTCCCTTTATGGAGCATCTAAGCAGGCTGGAGAAGGTTTGATTGGCTCATGGGTAGGTACTTTTGGTTTGCAAGCCTGGATATTCCGATTTGCAAACATCATCGGAGAGCGAGGAACTCATGGTGTGATTTTCGACTTTATTCACAAACTGAAAGCGGATCCTAGTCGCTTGGAAGTACTAGGCAATGGGCTTCAAGAAAAGTCATACATGGAAGTCGGTGATTGCGTCGACGCAATCTTACATGTTATTGACAATACAGACGATAGAATAAATCTATACAATCTAGGTTCAAATGACACCTGTAGTGTCAGGAATATTGCAGCAATTGTGGTTAGAGAAACTGGTTGTGAAGGGGCAAGCATCGAGTACACAGGCGGAGACCGCGGTTGGGCTGGCGATATTCCCAAGGCAATGCTAGCAATAAATCGCCTCAAAGAACTCGGATTCAGGGTCAACTATGATAGCGAAGAAGCGGTGGCGCACACTGCGAGAGTCCTAATCAAGGAGATAATGGGGTGAAAATATGATTCGAAGAAATATTTCTGATGAAGCCGGAGCACGTTCGGATGGATTGATGTTAGTATCATTGATATTCATCGCGGCGTTCACTTATATCGCTTTAACAACCAATCCAGTCTACACTGGTATCGGTGTAGGCGACAGAGTACCAAGCCTAGAAGGACAAGTGTATGATGGAACTACATGGACTGATTTCAATCTTGAAGACCATATTGATCCACTATGGTCTGAAGGTGACGGAGGAACGTGGTTCATGATTGAGTTCATGGATACTAACTGTGGCTACTGTCAACAGCAAGCAGCTGAAGAGATTCCAAATGAGCAAGCAAGATGGTTAGGTGATAATCCACCACGTTCAACTCCTGCAAATGTATCAGTCGAGTTCCTAGCAGTGTCAATTTCACTCTGGGATTCAGACACAGATGGCAAGTCATACGGCCGAGATGTTATTCAGGACTTCCGTGATGGCAACGGCCACAATTTCCCTTACATGGATATGCAGGATAACTCGCACCGAGATGACTGGGGTGGATTCGGAACTCCAACATATTTCTTGGTAGCACCAAATGGAATAATTGAATATGTGAATCTGGATGCGGATAGTGGATATACAGTCTGGGACGCAATGGAAGATAACATCCCAAGAGGTGAGTGAAGTGGTAGCAGGGCTCGAATGTTTTGATCCAAATTTACTACCTCACCTAGCGATATTTGCTCTTGGTGTTGCGATGTTCACTCCGCTGGGCGAAAGCCTAGCATTGCCGGCATTTCGCTCTAAGTGGCCTTCACTAGAAACTAAACTGGGAAGGACATTTGGCGGTCTTCTGTTGATTTGCTTTAGCGGATTTACGGTATCTGCTCATACATTGTGGATGCACAATAAATCCCAGGAGATGGGTGGCGGCTCATTCTGCTCTGCAGGAACAGTTTGTGATTGTGCTAGCGTTATTGGAAACAATGACTGGAATACAATGCCATATCTCGGATTGCCATGGGGATTACTCGGAATGCTTGCATTTGCTATGTTCATGTGGCTGATCATCTCAATGGCAAAGGAACCAACAGCATCTTGGGTTTTGAACCACTTGAAACTTGGAACTAACTTTGGAGTACTTGGCCTTGGTGTCATTCTTTACTTGATGTATGCTGAGTACGAAATTGGTAAAATCTGTCAATTCTGTACAGTTGCACACATCGCACACATATCTGCAACTATTGGTTTCTTCAGACTATCAAACATGTATGGTTCTAGCGACTGGAATGTCTCTGGAAACTCAAATGTCGTTGATGCGGCCGCTAAAGAGCGTAGAAAGCGTGGCGGCTATGTTGCGCCAAAACAGGCTTCTGAGGAGGAATGATTCCTGAGTGAAAACGGTTGGTGGGGAGTCTTCACGGTAGTCTGCCTAGTTTCGCTACTTGGTTTGATGGAATATCAGGGAATGATCAATGTTTTCGATGATGACAAAGAAGAACAAGTCCAAGAACAAAATCTAGCAGAAGAACCGCTAACCAGTACCGCTGATGAAATGCATCCACTAGGTAATTATTGTTTGACAGACCACAATAGTTCCATGCAAATGCATATTCACCCATATCTAACTATCATTATCGACGGTCAAGAATACGAGATACCATCTAATGCGGGAATTGATACAGATACTTGCCCTAGTGCTATGCACATGACTCACACGCACGACGATTCAGGAAAATTACACGTGGAGAACTACACCAAAGAGGACGTACCTCTAGAGGTATTCTTTGATGTGTGGGGTAAGCACTTCAACGAAACTGGAATTTTAGATTATCGTGGTGGAACAGTTGAGATGACTGTTAATGGTACAGCCAGTCAAGATTTTGAAAAGCATATACTAGCTGACCAGCAGAATATTGTGATTTTTTACACATCGGCTCAAGGCGAATAGATCCCTTCGAAGTAAAGGGCGTCTGTGTTTGTCGTAACAGGTTCAATCCTGTGTACTGTAACATCAACTCTGTCACTAGCTTGATACATCTTTCTCAATTCACTCAGTAAATGATGGTGGACATCAGTTACATCGCTTGCACTTATCATCGAAAGGTGACGGTTAGTCTCTCCTCCAACTTCTACGGTATATTCTACCATCCAAGACTTAACACCTTGGTTAATCCAGTCCTCGGAAGCATCGTGTGTCGGTTCCATGATATTACATTAGTATCCAACCTTATGAAAGGTTTGGTGAAATGTGCGGTTTTTTACCGTATTTTTACGTTTTTCACACCAATCGGTGCAATAAATAAGCACAATTAATCATTCTTCTTCCGTATTTAGGGATTTTTTTGCAGGATTATATACCAAAATTGCACCTAAAAGAACGCAAGATACAACAATCTTGAGAAGTTCATAACTGGAATTTTCATCATATTCAAGATTTGAAATTTCCACTACCCCGTATGGCTCGCCACCTTCCACAGGCTCATGAATCATAATTAAAGACCACAATTCTGGTAAATTCAAATCGCCATATTCAGAAATATTTCCTTCCGAATTAATGACTTTCATTCCTACAAGTACTCGGTCACGAACATCTTCTCCAGGATTGTCAACACCTGCGGGAACATCCTTGTCGTGTTCAAGCACCATCAGAGTAATTTGTCCATATTCAGGAGTTGGCAGTTGTATGTCTACTTCGGTTAGAATCATTGCCATATCTTCAGGAGATCCACGTGAATTTTCTTGAGAAAGAATGCGATCCTGAACATCCCCCCAAGCATCATATCCTTCTGCTGTTTTTATTCCGTCAACAAAGAATGTTGGAGTTCCGTATAGCGAGTTATCGATTTGTTTTTGATATTCTATGCGAGCGAGACTAGCATCATTCTCGAAAGCATCGCCCACGTGCAAGCCGACAATGGCTGTACGTGCGCCATGTGACTTGGCTACAATTGCCAATTCAGGGTCAATTTCTGCGCAAGTAGTACACCATATCGAAGTCCTTTCTTCTACTAGTACAGTCCTCTTTAACCAGTGTTCTTCGGATGTACTTTCAGCCATAGCAGCTGTTGAAGAGGTCAGGCATAACACCATGACGAGTACTGCAATAAGTCCCCTCATTGGACCTACGCAAGAATATCTCGTCCATGAAGTTATCATGGGGATGCTGTCAGCGGACCACTGAGGGAGCGCTTTGGTAGACCGCTGGGTACAGGACCACCAGAAAGATGCTTGGCGAAAGCAAGCCAAGGCTAGCGGTTATCGTGCTCGCTCCGCTTTCAAGTTGAAGCAAATACAGGAGCGTCATAAAATCATAAAGATCGAAGATAGTGTACTAGATGTCGGTTGCCACCCAGGTGGATGGGCTCAGGTTGCTGTTGAGTTGGTCGGTTCTGAGGGGAAAGTGGTTGGTGTAGATTTACAATCATGTGTGCCGGTTGAAGGTGCGAATCTTATCGTTGGAGATATCACTGACCCGTTCACACAACAAGCGGTTCTTGACGCAATTGATACGGAAGTCATCGATGTAGTTGTTTCAGATATTTCTCCGCATATAACTGGCAAATGGGATATTGACCAAGCGGTTTCTTTGATGCTAGTTGCTGATGTTTTCGATTTCGCATTGCCTATATTGAAGTATGGAGGTCATTTTGTAACCAAATTATTCCAAGGTGCAGGAGTGGAGGAGTTGATTGAATTGGTACGCCCTCACTTCCAGACCGTCAAGAGATTTTCACCTATGGCTAGTCGAAACTCATCTTCAGAAGTTTATCTCGTTTGCAAGTTTCACACTCCAAAGAGAGGTCCGGATTGGGAGATAAGGCCTGCATTTGAAATCGCACTAGAAGAAAGGCAGGGCGGACCTAAACCCATGGAGGACATTGAACCGGCAAAGTCTACTTTCACTGTTCGTAAGAAGAATACTCCAAGGGAGTAACCTTTCCACTTTCATTCATAGTCAGGGAATCTTTGAATATGGTTGAACCAATCCAGATGGTTTCATGGTGCAAGATAGTAAGCCCAACAATCAGAAGGACGCAAGAACAAAATCAATCCTTTCTCAAATGAAAAACCAAACCAAACCAAAACAAGCATGTTCCTCAAGGCAACGTGTTTCAGAATTAGTCCCCAATCAAAGGTTTCAGCGTCTTGAATTGGTTGTTTTGCGACGCTATCCTCGGCGCTTGGTGAACTCTTCCAATTTTACCGGCTCACTAGCTGCAGCGTGCGGCCGAGATGAAACAGGTATCGTTGGAATCGTGCTGTGGGCAGATCAAGTAAAGCAAGTAAAAACAGGCGACATAATACGAATTGAGAATGGATGGTGCCGTTCCAGAAATGGTGAGATAGTTGTCTCAACCGGCAAAACTGGAAGGCTAACAGTCTTGGATAGATGATGCTTCATTCCGCGTAAGGATAAAGAGGGAGAGGTCGTGGCCGTGCTGCACCGAGGTGTATATCATGTCTGAGCGAGCAACCGTCTGCACCGCTTCCGGAGTCCCACTTGTGGACAAAGGATCAACCACTTTCCCCTGCCCTACATGTGGCGAGCCAATTGGCCGTAGTCCACGCTGTAGAAACCAAGGAGTCGCCTATGTTTGCTCCTCTTGTGGGTTCCAGGGACCTTGAATTGAATTGGTGATATTATGGGAATGGTTGCACTAACTTACAAAGTCATGCCTGATTCTGATGTTGAAGATGTTTCAGCAGATGATGTTGTTGAACAAATTATGGCATTGAAGGATGAGACATATGATGTTCAATTGTGTGAGACCAAGCCGTTGGCTTTCGGTTTGAAATTCATTCAAGTTCACGTGGTCATGAACGATGGTTCCGGATTATCCGATATTTTCGAAGACAACATGCGTGCAATCCGTGGAACTGGTGAGATAGAAGTCCTATCTATGGGACTACTTTGATTGCATCATAGTTGATGTAGTGGAGTTCGCATGAACTCTCGTAGCAATGTCGTTGCATAGCTTCCAGAAGGTAGTGTGAATCTGAATCTAATACATGCACCCTCAGGATTCCAAAGTTCTCCGTCCCTTGGACCTTGAGCCCATTTTTCACCCATTGTCTCTTCGCCTGCTACTGGAACAGGCTCGTATTGGAAATCGCTGAAAGTAGTCACAGTAGGCCTGCGTGTTCCCTTGGTTGTAAGTCTCGATATTTTTCCGACTTGCCAAGTGGTATCTGCAAGACCCATTTTGGTTAGAACATTGGATTCAATGGTTCCAAAATCTCCAGTCGGTTTCTCCATCTTTGAACCTGGCAATTGTGCAGTTACAGCCAATCTACCGAGTTTGCAATTGCGTGAAATTCTCTCCATTGTTCTCTCCTCAACTATAACAATCGAGGATGGTTCAAGTTGACCATTGTCATCAATTCTTCCTACTATGTCTCCTGGAATAGGACTTGAAAGGGAAATCCCATTATTGATTCTAGCTTCAATAGTCTTGTTGAAAACAACTGATTGTAATGCATGAACAGTCATGAGTTGTAGGTTGTTTGGTAACTTCCTAAATGCTCCAACCCAGTCATCAGGATTCTCCAGCATGTGTCGCAGCATGTCTTTTTCATAACCCAACCAATGGGGCGCCATTTCTAGTGCTTCATTGGAAATACCATTGTCACGAATATGCTTCCTAAAGTTAGAGACATCTTCTTTCTCATCACCTTCCATGCTTAGATATGCCATTACAGCACCTTCCCAATCCTCGGCAATCACGTGTCTGCCAACAACTGGAGTTACAGGTCTGCCAGCACCAAATCTCTGAGGGCCAATCCAATTTGGGAATAAATATGCGCCTAGATTTTCCTTCATAGCAGATTCAATTTCAGCAATCTTATCCATTGCCTCAGAATTAGTCATAGGACTACCATCAGGGTGGCAACAACCTCGTGCAACGATTGTGAATCTGTTTCCTTTGTGATTTCCAAACCCAATCTTTTGGTGAGTTCTACCTAGAATCTCAATCTCCACGTCTGGAATCTCTACTTGGGCGACTTTCTTCTGTGGAGCATCGATGATGAAAACTTGACGAGTGATAGCCCGCTTATCCTTTGTTCCGGCAAAGAAGATACGATTTCGTGATATCCCACAAGCCTTGGCGAGTTTACCAATGAAACGATTTGTCTCCCAGTTTGTTAATGTAATGTTAGCAGCAGTAAATCGGCCCCTTGGGTCTAGGCTGATCTTGGTTGAGATTTCATCCACTCTGAAGTCTGCCACTCTTCCTTTTAGCACACCGCCTATGCCTGTAGAATCTACAGCATAGCCTGTCAAACCAATAGTATTGGCTAAGCCATCCTCAGAGGACATGTGTTAACACATCTCAAAGTTTTAGACTGGAGAAATCACCTTGGATATCTCCAATCAGTTTCTTCAACAGTTTAGCAGGGTCTACTCCCTTGTTGGTACGAATGAAGAACTCAGGCTCATCAAGATCTGGATGGCCGGGGAAATAGTTTGCATAGTCGACTCCCTTGTCGCTGTTCAGTCTCTCACGGAGCACTTGAAGAGAGGTGTGTGACTCTCCAATGAAGCGTACTCTTAGCTCATTATCGTCGCGGGCTAGAACTTTAACTGGCATAGTGAACGATGTCGCCGTTCAGACTCGCCTTCAAGAACCTTTGGCATCTAAATGCTCAAATCGCTACATGCTGCGCATGTAAAAACTAATGCAAAAATGAAGTTTTGACCCGTTTCGCTTTAAGCCTAACAGCGCACCCGCGGCATGTGAGTTCTCCAGCCGCTGAGGATGCGCTGCGGGGTCAGTCAGACCGCTTCCGCAAGTTCTCTTGGCCGATTCTCATCTTATCTGCAGTGCTAACCATGGGCTTAGTTGCCGATTTAGCGTTTGTAGACACGCCGGTATTCCACACAGATTTGGCAGATTTTGCGCCTGATTCTGAATCAGCAGACGCTCATGAAAGAATTAGTGAGCACTTCAGTAATGAAACTAGACCAATGTTCGTGCATGTAACTAGAGACGATGGAGGTAATGTTCTAGATATGGCTTCACTGAATACTATGGATTTCCATCTTGATATAGTTCAAAATGAAAGCGAAATGATGCAGGGTGTTGTCAAAGATTGGATAACAGCGCCTTCGATCCTACAACTTGCATTGGATGAAGAAGCCGATGGAGTTCAACTTTCAGAAGTTGAATCTTGGGAAGAGATGCTGAACTTGGTGATTGATGTTAATGAATCAGATTGCCCCGGTGATGTCTCAAAGCAGAGAGAAGTAGCTCAGTTTATTCTTGATGGAATGTTGCACAAAGATTTCGATGGCTCTGACATTTGCCTTTGGATTCAGACTAATTCAGAAGAAGGTTCAGCCACTGTTTCAGCGTCCTCAACACTTTGGATTTTGGAAATAGATCCCGATCTTCCAAGTGAAGAACGGAAAGATAAACAAGACCAACTTCGAGATATTTTTCAAGAACTAAGTGACGATTCGGATTTGAATTATGGTGTTGCGTCTCTTGACCTAATCTCTCACGATATTGATGAAGGTACTTTTGACAATCTTGCAACGCTCATATTTTTGGCAGTTATCGTAGTTGTATTACTGCTGGCAATTTCATTTAGAAGTGTTAAGGGAGTAGTTTTCCCTCTTGTTGGTCTCTCATCAGCATTAATCTGGACTTACGGAATACTGAATCTGTTTGGAACCCGATTTACTGCATTAGAAGTTGCAGTCGCACCGTTGGTGCTTGGTTTGGGTATAGATTACTCCATACACCTTCAGAGAAGATATAATTCATTCAAAAAGGACATTAGCGACTCTGCAGAATCTTGGCTAGCATCCTGCGGGAAATTATCAACTCCACTAGGTCTTGCAGTTATCACAACAGTGGCTGCGTTCTTGGCCAACATTATTTCTCCTCTACCTCCACTAGAAACGTTTGGAATTGCCTTAGCAGTCGGTGTTTTGTCTGCCTTCATCAACGCAACTATCGTTGTTGGTGCTCTGCATGTTGTTCTTGATTCTAGTAAGGATAAGCTTCCGGCTGAACCGATTAGAATGCCAAGACTTTCCAAGAAAATTGTTGATTTACAAAGATCCCAACAAGCCCTAGTTTTGATTGTTGCTTTGATAATCTCAGGACTTTCAATCATTGGAGCAATGGGGCTTGAAACCGAATTCGATTTGACCGATTTCCTGGATGATGAAATGGAAATTATGGAAGTTCGAGAAGATTTAGACACCAGCTATGAGAGCGCAGGCTGGAAGGTAGTCTATGTTTTGATGGAACCAGCTGGAACTCAGGATGAGATCGATGATGATTTCAAATTGTTAAATGAAATGCGTGGCCTACACTTTGACCTCGCAAATAATCACGACGTAGTTGGTGGAGGAGGAGTCGATTCCAGCCCTTCATATGAAGGTCCATACAAAGTTCTCTATGATGCAGTCGACAACGATGTTTTGTTTGGTGAAAGGTATGGATTAGTTATCACAAACGGCGATTTACGCCGTGGTATTGACTCACAATTTGACTTAGGTGCTGCATTTGCTAACCTTTCCGAAAATACATCAGTGGCTGACCCATATGCAGGTGATTCGTGGGCAGACAGAGTTGAAAATACAGTTCACATAGAAGGAGATAAAATCAAACATATCAGAATAGAAGTCCGAGTAGATGCTTCCACATCTAGCGAAACTAGTCGCGTAGTACAATGGTTCGAAGACGAGTTGGGAGAAGAAGATGATTCAGGAAAAATGCGCAGCGAATTGTCAGGGATTGCTAATGTCTACGTAACAGGTGATTTGGTTGCTCTGCAAAATGTGCTTGATGGTCT
>CEOY01082498.1_pt1 | contig 13962 bp, 9 predicted proteins | sample 530591 | NCBI WGS metagenome assembly CEOY01 (sample SAMEA2620651, study PRJEB7988) | marine metagenome | biome: marine biome (ENVO:00000447); feature: surface water layer (ENVO:00002042); material: "saline water (ENVO:00002010), including plankton (ENVO:xxxxxxxx)" | depth 5 m
CGGTTCCCACCTTTAGAGTCTCTATTGCCTCCTCGAGTGTCATCCCTGCCGTTTCTTTTGCCGTAGTGCTTACGCTCACGGTTACGATTGCCGCCATCATTTGGTCGGCCTCTGCGGTCTTTTCTTTGACGAGAATTACGACCTCCTCTTCTTGGAGGTAGAATGTGAGAGATGTCTTCGTGTTGAATCAACTCATTGAATTCTGGAGTAGAGAACTTGATGTTCAGTCCAACCTCTTTCTGAATAGTTGACCACTTCTTCTTCTGAGGGTTCTGTACCAAACTGATTACGTTGCCTGAACCGCCTGCACGAGCTGTACGTCCAGAACGGTGCTTGAACGCTTTACCGTTTTCTGGGGGATCATAATGCACTACGCAGTGGACTCCTTTGATGTCAAGGCCACGAGCTGCGACATCGGTTGCTACGATTGCATGACTTCTACCCTCTGTGAAGTCTTCAACCGCTTGAGAACGCTTCTTTTGAGGCATTCCGCCATGTATGCTGGTAACACGCAGGCCCTCATCTTCCATCTCATCTGCTACTCTTTCAACTCCAGCACGGGTTCTACAGAAAATGAAACCTCTACCAGATTTACGAATCGCTTCAGCACTAATTCGACTCTTCATTGAATTAGGCATCAACCAGAAGTGATGGTTCATTTCTGTGACCGAAACTTCCTTTGGACCGATTTCTATAATCTGAGGGGCTGTTTGATATTTATCTCTAATTTCTGCGACTTCATCATCAAGTGTAGCACTGAACATTACAGTCTGCCTCTTTGGAGAACATTCTTCCAATATTTGGCAAACTGGTTCTGTGAAACCCATGTCAGCCATTCTATCGGCTTCATCAAGAATTACGATTTCGACCTCATCCAAGAATACATTCTCCCTATCAATTAGGTCTAACAATCTTCCAGGGCAGGCGACCACAATATCCACTCCTCTGTCCAATCTTCGAATCTGTTTGGAATACGAGACTCCCCCGTAAATTGGCATAATCTTGAGATTCAATCCCCAAGCGATTGGATCGAGAACTCCATGAATCTGCTCAGCAAGTTCTCTGGTTGGAGTTAAAATAAGTGCCTTAGGAAGGCTTGGCTCACCTCTTCCTACCCTTTCTAGCATCGGAATTCCGAATGCTAGAGTTTTACCGCTTCCAGTTGGAGCTCGGCAACAAACGTCCCTACCCAACATCATATCTGGGATGGTTTCTCTTTGAACCTCAAAAGGCTCATCGAAGCCAGCACGCTTGAGTTCATGGCACATTTGCGGACTGATACCTAAATCGGAAAAACGCACCTTCATTCCTCAACCTCCAAAGCAAGCCCGACTGCCGTACCTATTTAGCATGCTCAGTAAACTATCGAAGAAATATGCACTACTAACGAATTTCAGATGATACGGACCCATAGTACGCAGATAGCATTTCCTTGAGCGGACTTTAACAAATTGTTAATAGCAAAATATCAAAGCGCCAACCATGAAAAAGAAAGGAGTGCTTCTAATCAATGTAGGCACTCCCGATGAACCTACTGTAAAATCTATCAGGAATTACTTGAGAGAGTTCCTGCTTGACCCAGACGTTATTGATGCTCCGTACATCATCAGACAATTGTTAGTTCGAGGAATTATTCTGCGTGTACGTCCTAAAAAAATCACACCACTATATCAAAAAATATGGATGGATGAAGGTTCACCACTCAGGGTTTATTCTGAACGCATCACTAATTCTCTTAATTCCATGACAGATGATTACGAATTTGAATTCGCAATGAGATATGGAAACCCTTCCATTAGATCTGGATTGGAAAGATTGCGCTCAAAGGGTGTTGAGGAGTTGCTGCTTCTTCCTATGTTTCCACACTACGCTCAAGCAACCACTGAATCCTCATTGAAGCATTCATACAAGCAACTTACGGCCATGGAATGGAAACCAGAAATCATTGAAATGGGACATTTTGAAACCGAAGAAGAATACATTATTCCACTTACAAAATCAATTCAAAAGCACATCGATGCTGACACACATCTATTGTTTTCATATCACGGATTACCTGTTTCTCATGTGAAGAGGATTGACAAATCCAAGTCACACTGCCAGAAAGTCGATGATTGCTGCAGCATCAAAACTGATGCAAACGCACTATGTTATGGCCATCACTGTATGGAAACTACTCAGACAGTTGTGGGATTACTAGGCCTGAATAAGGACCAATGGTCGATTAGCTATCAAAGCAGAATTGGACCTGTGAAGTGGCTACAACCATCTACAACCGACAAAGTCGAAGAACTCGTCAAGCGTGGCGTGAAGAAAATTGCTATTGTTGCACCAGCATTCTTAGCAGACGGACTGGAAACGCTCGAAGAACTAGATATCGGAATAAGAGAACATTTCTTGGAATTGGGCGGTGAAGAATTGACCGTAGTAAAGTGTCTGAACGATGACCAGGACTGGGTCGAAGGTCTGTACAAACTCGTTGAAAAAAGGTTCACGGGCGCAGTAACCGCCTAGAAAAGATCTGCAATTCTTTCGGATTCATCTACAACATGGGTAATCGAAACGCCGCTGTAACACCATCCTGCGTAAGAGCATGTAGTTTCCATTTTCTCCATTCTTGACATATGACCTGGTTCGTACTTTGGAATTTCTCTCTCCCCTATCTTTGCGAAGATTTCAGGGTTTGGAGCAATAAGAGATTCCGCACATTTCTTGATTGATGAATCATCTTTGTCCCAACGACAGTGAGGAACCATCAATCTGAATAATCGATGACCTGGAGGACTACGTTGTGATTGATGCACATCGCTTTCATGCAAAATTCCACTAATTGGTAATTTGGAATCTGGAATCAATGTACCATAGCCTTTCTCGATGTGAGAAACTTGCTCTTGCTTGTATCCTATAGCATAGATCGAAATTCCCGAAGAACTCTGGTCTTTCCCAAGTGGTACTGTCCACAAGACAGATTCTATGCCAACTTGACAGGCATTTGCTATTGATTCTGGAGATTCTGCACTAGTATCATGAATTATGGTTACATTTTCTAATTTATTGAGTTCAGATACTATTGCATCGATCAGGGTTTGCATACCCCCTTCGATAGAAGCAATGGAACCCTTTTTTGGAGTAAAAATTGGATATGTTTCGGAAATCAATTTGTTTAGCTTTGATTTTTTTATCGGTGGATTTTTACCAAATCTGGTTAGGGATGGAAACAAAAAATCAGCATCTACATTTTCTGAAGTATCATTTACTATACCAAGACACATTGCGTCTGCAATTTGTTTATTCGGAATCAACTCAGATACCGATGTACCACCATTCCTAGAACGTTTGACACTTCTTAGTAATTTGATTGGACCAATTTTGAATACGGTTCTCCAAGATAACTTGTGTCTTTTACCATCTAGTAGAACCCATCTTGATTTAGCAACAGGGTTTGATGTTTTGAAAAACGAGTTCAGATTCAAATCATCGATTAAACGCCAAAAAGCAGGATGTGGTCTTGTTGCATTAACTGCAACATCACAGAGCCATTCATTTTCTTTCCATGTAGAAATTACTCCTCCATGTCTTGAGGATTTTTCATGAAGAATTATCTCGAGGTCTGGTCGCTTTTTTGCAATCCTGTAAGCACAACATAGTCCACTCAATCCTGCTCCAACGATAACCAGTTTGGTCGATTCACTTATTTTTGGATTTACAAGTAAAGGTCGGCGCATCTCATCGCCGTGAAGAACCCATTCATCCAAACTTGTCATAAAAATCCCAATTCAATCATTAATCCAGTCTTTCGGCTGCCTCAAGACTTTAAGCAATCTATCCTCTTCACTTCCAACCGGAACTTCGTGACAATATTCCCAGCGTGCAGTAAGCGGTAAAGACATCAAAATACTCTCTATTCTTCCATTAGTTGTCAATCCAAAGGTAGTACCTCTGTCATAAACGAGATTGAACTCAACATATCTGCCTCGCCTGATTTGTTGCCATTCTTTGTGTTCCGGCGTGAATTCCATATCCTTTCTTCTTTCAAGAATAGGAAGATATGATTCTAGGAAAGACTCTGCGCAATCTGTAACAAATGCAAAGCAATCTTCTCTGCTTGCATCATTGACATCATCGAAGAATATACCACCGAGTCCTCTTCTTTCATTCCTATGTTTAATGAAAAAGTAATCATCACACCATTTCTTGAATTTGCTGAAATCACCAACTTCGTGACGATCGCATGCTTTTTTGTGCACAGCGTGGAAATGAATCGCATCGTCTTCAAACAAATAACTAGGAGTCAAATCAGCACCTCCACCAAACCACCAACTTCCCGGCTTTTTGCCTTCACCTCGCTCGAAATATCGATAATTAGCATGAACTGTAGGAGCCATCGGATTGAGTGGGTGAAGGACTAAACTGATTCCTGTAGCAAAGAAATCCAAATCTGTGCCTTGTAATTCATGCCCTCCTCCCATGCTTGCAGCGGCTTGAGGACTTAATGTTCCATGAACTACGCTTACATTTACTCCGGCCTTTTCGAATACTTTTCCTCCAGAAAAGACACGGCTTCTGCCGCCTCCTCCTTCTTCTCGAGTCCACTCATCTTGACGATAATCAACATCGTCAATCTCCCTAAGGGCGTCACAAATCTCATCCTGAATACGATGGACCATGTCCACCATTTTCTGGCGCATGATTACTCACCTACTATTTCTCTGAGGACGGTTTCCACACAATCTATTCTAGCAGATGGAGCAAATCCATGACCTAAATTGAAAATGTGACCTGGTTTGTCTCCAGCTGCATTCAAAACTTTGCGAGTTGCTAATTTTGCCATTTCAGTTGATCCGTGTAGTAGAGAAGGGTCGAGGTTACCTTGGAAAGCATATTTGTCACCGAACTTTTCCCGGTTTAAGGCTAAGTCATCTCTCCAATCAAGAGAAATTGCATTTAGGTCGAGATCTCTGATGTCTGAATGCAAATGTCCAGAGCCTTTTGCGTAGTGGATTATAGGAACATTTGATTCCACTTTCTCTCTGAAGACTTCGATGGTCTTTGCAGTAGCAGGCTTCGCAAACTCTTGATAAATTTCAGGAGATAACAATCCTGCCCATGTGTCAAAGATTTGTACAGCATCAGCCCCACCGTGAATCACTTGGTCTGCAAGTAAATCTCCAACTATTTCTCCCATTTTCAGGAACATATGTTTTGCTTCTTCGGGATTTGAGTAAACCTTAGCACGAGCATTGTGGAAATCTTTGTCACCAGTTCCCCCTGAAAGCAGGTACATGCAGATTGTCCAAGGCGACCCTACGAAACCAAGTCTAGCAGTAGAATCTCCTATTTCTTCACCAACAGATTTCAGTCCATCTGCCGCCCAAGGTGCATGTTTTCTAGCACTAAATGCAGTCCAGTCATCTACATCATCAAGAGAAAAATCGCTTATTCGGATTCCCCCCCCATATTCGACATCATATCCTAGACTTGGTAAAGGAGTGAGAATATCACTGAAAATGATTGCAGCATCTATTTTTTGATACCTCTCTAATGGCTGAAGAGTTATTTGGGTGCATAGATCAACATCCATACACCTCTCCCAAAAAGAATGTTCTGCTGCAATCTTTCGATACTCTGGCAAATGTCGTCCTGCTTGCCTCATGAACCAAACAGGAGTTCTGTCTACTGGTTCCAGATTCAGGGCTGAAACAATTCTCTGCTTACCGTTCATACCTACAACTCCATTGCTGTTAGCACTTCATCGAGTGCTTGAACCATACCCAAAATATGATTCTTGTCATGAACGGTTGCGATGAAACCGATTTCATAGGCTGAAGGCGCCAACATGTACCCTTTTTCCAACAAGCCTTTGTGAACATCTGAATACAATTTACCAGCGTCACTAGGAATCAAATCCGCTCTTGCTGGCGGCTCAGAAGAACCCGGTGAGAACCAAAACAAACTTCCCATTCTGACCAATCTCATAGGGTTACCATGCTTTTCTAAAATTGGCTCAACGGCTTTTTGGAGAACTTGTCCTAGTTCCTCCAAACGGTCGTAGGCATCACTGTCTAGCAAATCAAGGGTCATTATTCCTGCAGCCATTGCAAGTGGATTTCCTGATAATGTTCCTGCCTGATAGACTGGACCGAGAGGAGATAATTTCTGCATTATTTCACTTCGAGCACCATAGGCACCTACTGGTAGCCCTCCCCCGATTACCTTGCCTAGAGCAGTAATGTCAGGAGCTACTCCGCAGATATCTCCGTAACTACCTTCCTTGAATCTGAATCCACTAATTACCTCATCAAAGATTAGTAGCGCGCCATGTTCATCGCAAAGTTCTCGCAATTTTGCTAAATATTCATGCCTTTGTACAAGCAGACCATTGTTTGCAGGTAACGGTTCGATTACAACCGCCGCAATTTCATCTCCGTGCTCATCGAATAGGTATTCAACGGCTTCAATGTCATCTAATGGCGCTACTAGAGTTGTTGCGACTGTATCCTTGGGAATACCCGGGCTACTGGCGATACCGAATGTCGCTAATCCGCTTCCAGAGTTAACCATTAGCGAGTCGACATGGCCATGATAACAACCTTCGAATTTGATGAGCAAGTCCCTACCAGTGTAGCCTCTAGCCAATCGAACAGCGCTCATTACGGCTTCAGTACCTGAAGAAACAAATCTCACTTTATCCATGTATGGAAAGCGATTTTTTACTCTCTTTGCGAGTTCAATCTCGCCAATGTGTGGAGCCCCAAATGAAGTACCCTTCTGCATTTTTTGATAAACCATTTCGATTATTTCCGGATGAGAGTGACCATGAATTAATGGTCCCCAAGATTGTACGAAATCTACCAGCTCATTTCCATCAACATCAGTAACTATTGCACCCGAAGCACTCTCGAAGTAAATCGGATTACCGTGCACAGATTTGAATGCTCTAACTGGAGAATTAACTCCCCCTACCAAGTGATTCAAAGCCTCTTCATGCAGAGAATTTGAATTTACACGTTGCATGAAAACACCTCAGTCAAACCATTTTTGCGACATCGCTTCTCTGGTGTGGTAACTGACAATGATGTCAGCCCCTGCTCTGTTGAACGAATAGAATATCTCTTGAACCATTGCTTTTCTCTCTGAGATGTCTTTCGATGAAGACATAACCATCGAATATTCGCCACTAACGTTGTACACTGCTACGGGCTTAGATACCGCATCAGCAACTTGTCTAACCACATCCAAATATGTGATTGCTGGCTTAACCATGATTATATCTGCACCTTCCTTTTGGTCGCTAGTTGCCTCAAATAATGCTTCTTTGTAGCCTGATCTGACATCCATTTGATGACTTTTCCTGTCGCCATGACTGGGAGATGATGATGCGGCATCTCTGAATGGACCGTAAAATGAACTTGCATACTTGACTGAATACGAAAGAATTCCTGTATTGGTGAATCCTTCGCTTTCCAAGGCCTTTCTGATTGCCTTGACTCTACCATCCATCATATCTGATGCAGCGATGTAATCTGCTCCTGCTTCAGCATGTGACAAAGATATTCTAACCAATTCAGGAATTGTCAAATCGTTATCTATCTCTTGATTATGTATTACCCCGCAGTGTCCGTGGTCAGTAGCGGTACAAAGACATACATCTGTCATCAATACAATTTCATTTCCATATTTTTCTTTGAGTTGTAAAACCGCCCTCTGAAGAGGCATCTCGGGGTCTGATGCTTTGGAAGCTATCGGGTCTTTTTCGTGGGAATCAACAACTCCGAACAGCATATGCGAGAATATACCATTATCCATATCACCAGCAATAGTTTCCATTAGTACATCTACTGATTGACGGCTAATACCTGGCATACTTTCTATGGCATCATCAACACCATTCCCAGCCACTACGAAATGCGGCTGAACGAGTGACGATTTTATTTCTGAAGAGAATATCAAATCTCTTCTTGATTGAGTCCATCGGTTTATTCTCGGCCTTTTTTTCACTCAATCACCACGCTTTGTTTTCCACCACTTTGACACAAATTCTGCGGTAGGCCCCTTTAAGATTTCAACTGTTGACTCACTAAAGTATCCTAGGGAATCTATCTCCTCTAATGATGACTTCCCCATGCACAGTATACTTTTAGGTATGGGTAAGGAGTTTTCAACCCACGCTCTAGCAGAAGACGGTGATGATAGTAAAAGTACATCATCAGATCGGATATCTATCGAAGGAACGGATTTACTGCGGTTTTCGTATCCAATCCAACTATCCGTACTGAAGCCCAAATCTTCTAACGACTCAGACAAGTTACTATTGGTAACATTCGATCTCGGAATCATTAGTCTAATCTTTCTGTCAATGTTCTTGTCGATGTAATCGATCAATTCAATTGAGTCTCTTGCTTTGGCACAAATTGATACAGTTACGCCTCTAATAAAGCACGCCCTAGCAGTACCTTCTCCAATTGCCAACCATTGTATTCTATTCAAATCGGGATTTGACTTTGACACCTCTATTGCACATTTGGCTGCGAAAGGAGATGTCAGAATTAGATATGGCCAATCTGACCTAGATGAGTCATTGTCAATGAAAGATTTAGGCCAATTTTCGGGCTTCGAGACGAGTTCAATCACCGGTTTGTTAACAACATTGATTCCATCGTTTTGCAAAATTGTTGCTAATCTGTCAGAATTTAATGTGGAGATTAATTTTGGACCTTTATTCATTGGTAGATTGTCCACTATTTCGGTGTCCGGCAATGTGGATTCAAATTCAGATAATCGACCATGGTAAATCGTGCTATGGAAAGGCAATCCACGAGAAAATATTTCTTTCCAATTCATTGGAGAAATTTGTACATATGCATTGTCTCCTCTAACCTTTATGCCAGCCGGATACAAGCAACCACCGCCAATAGATTGCAATATTCCCCTTTCAAACTCGACATCGGTTTCAGTTTCTTCATGATTCAGAATCTGTCTAATCTCACTCAATCTAGCGTAGTCATCTTTCCTGCAATGTACAGAAATTGCGCCCTGCCCGGGAGCTGTGGGCCATTCACTATCGCTAATTCTTATTGCACTAAACTCCAAAATCCAGTCATCCAAAGCACCAATTTGATGCAATCTCTGCAAACCAATTTCTGCAAGAATTATCGCATCTACTCTTCCTTCTTTCAATCGCTTAAGCCTAGTCTCTACTTGGCCTCTGACTGCGATAGGTATAATGTCAGGGCGATTTCCTAGCAAGAATGACTGACGACGCCCTGAAACTGTCCCAACCATGCCTGATTTGGGAATTGTTGCAAGGGCATCTCCTACAGAAGTTTCTTTTGCAGAATTTAACAAATCTTTGAGTGATTCATGCTGTTCGCTCTCCGGAAAAATTAGCAGATCATTTGTACAACCACGCTCTAAATACGCTAGGTTGGAGATTTGTTCATCAAAATCAACTGGCACGTCTTTACTTGAATGAACTGCGATGTCGATATTACCCTCTATTAATTGAGAATCAACTGCATGAATAAATTGGCCAACGGATGATGCCAAATTACCCCCTAATGATTTGTCACCTTTTGATTTAATCCCGACTATTTCTGTCATAATTCCATTGGATTCTAACAATTTACAAACCTTGTTTGCTTGCCACATTGCAAGATTAGAGGTCCTTGTTCCGATTCTCACGTTCAAGAATTATCACCCGGAAAAGTTGGCATTTTGTTGATGCGATCAACCGTCTCATTTACGTCATGTGCCACCTTTTTGAGAAGAACTGAATTAATTGGTCTGCTAGTTGACATCATCATATTTTGCAAGTCAACTTTAGTGAAGGGTCCGTCTTGATTGCAAATCCAGGTTGCAATCTCGCGGGAAAATGCGCCCATTTGTTCTACTGAATCCTCAATGAATTCTGATTTTTCCCACTCCCGGGACATTTCTTCTAGAGTTTGATACATGAAAGAGCGGAACTTTGCACGTGACCTATCAGTCAACGCACTCATGAATTTATTTTGAATCCCTGAAATTAGAATCTCACTTTTTTCTACGGTAGAAGTATAATCCCACTCTACTCCTAACCTATGTGCTACTCTTATCCAATGTTCCATCCCGAAGAGTTCCATATTGTTCAACACTCCACTTTTATCAATCGATGGAGGCCAAGAAAAATCCATTACCATTGCAGAACTTGTGCAGGGAATTGGATTTGATTCATTGAATGTTGGTTGATTATTTCTGATTGTAGAAATAATCAAGTTTGGCTCGATTGAAGATGTCTTCCAATCTTCGAAGGTCATTATTTCTACGCTTGACGCTAGATCAGGATTCCTGACAATTGCATTTTCAGGGGAACGCGATACCACATAGATGTTGGTCTGCCCTAAAGAGAGTAAAACTTCAACCGCTTTGCAACCCATGTCCCCAAAACCAAGAATTACAGAGCAAGTCTCCTCTTTGCTTGATACAGCCTCTTCTAGTGCACTGGTAGCAAGGTTTAGCATCGATTCTGTGGTTTGGTTAAATCCAAATTCACGTCTTATGATTCTGTTGGCTGAGATTACATGGTCGAAAAATGAGCTGTTAATGTCACTCACCAATTCGTGTTTTCTGTGTAAAGCAACAGACCCTCTAAACTGTGACATAACCTGGAGTTCGCCTATGATGAAGGAATCTAAACCGCTGCAAACCTTAACCAGGTGGCGCCATACATCTATTCCAGTAAAATGTTCGAAGGGCGCACTTTTCAAAGATGTAGTTTCCAACACGCAAGTCTCAAGATCTTGACTTGTAACTCCGAAACCAACATACAACACTCGATTGCATGTTGACATCTCGAAAACATCAGATTGTAGGCTATCACGAATCTTACCGATGAAAGTCAAACGCTCTTCCTTCGAAAGTCCCTCCGTTGTAAGATATTTTACGTGTTCAACATTATCTGGTTTGATTTTCATCGAAATCATACTGACGCTATTGATTAGTTCTTGAGGGTCTACTGAGCGCCCATCTATTTCGTGAACATACGGTTCTGAGAAGAATCTCGACAGGTCTATTTTAGGGGCACCTAAATCTGACATCTTCTCACCTTGTGAGGCCAACGGCTTATCCTTTATCAAAAGGAGTATACTACTGTTCGATATATCTTGTTAGATTTGCATTAAAATTAGTTCCAATCCAACATATTGGGTGCTTGAAGTGGCTTTTCTGAATCCCATATTTCGGCATTGTTTTTTGGAGGCCTAGACCTCTTGAACAGGAAAATACCAATCAAAACCATTGCAGTAATTACGACTAGGCTGACTATCACCCCAGTCCACGAATCTAGGCTTGGATTATTCGGGAAAGCATCTGCAGAATCGGCAACTCCGTCACCGTCACTATCCCTTTTCTTACTTGGGTCAAGCGGCCATAGATCGGAATTGTCTCCTACTCCATCACCATCACTATCCCTCGTCTCTGATGCATCGTATGGGTCGAAATCAGAATTGTCACCTACTCCATCATAATCACTGTCTGCCCATTCTAGAGGGTCGTAAGGCCAGGGGTCGCTATTGTCTCCTACTCCGTCTAAGTCAGAGTCGATACATTCTGTCGAATCGAATGGGAATGCATCCGAGTTGTCGCCACACTCGTCAAAATCGCTATCCAACCATTCAGACTCATCGAATGGGAATGCATCTCCGTTATCTCCGAATCCATCCATATCGGAATCTAACCATTCTTCTGAATCATCAGGGAATGCATCGGAATTATCGCCAACTCCATCGCCGTCAGCATCATTCCATTCATCGGCATCATCCGGGAACTGGTCATTCTCATCTGCATAACCATCTGAATCTCGGTCCGGGCAGCCCTTAGGGAAGTATGAGGTTCCGAATTGGAATGGACAATCATCAGAATTATCACCAATCCCATCCAGGTCTGAATCATCCCATTCACTAGGGTCATTAGGGAATGCATCGGTGTTATCGCCTACGTCATCATAATCTGAATCAGCCCACTCTGACTCATCATTAGGGAAAGCATCGGAATTGTCTCCATAGCCATCTGAATCAGAATCTTTCCACTCGCTAGGGTCAATAGGGAATGAATCTTGGCCATCCCAAACTCCGTCATCATCGCTATCTACATCGAATGGGTCGCTGCCAGCTTCTGATTCTTCATCATCTGGCAATCCATCTTGATCATCGTCGAGGTCCTCATCATCGTGGCAACCATCTTCGTCAAAGTCGTGAGAATGCAAACCAATCTGTCCTCTCGGACAGTAATCTTCAGTATCGATTACTCCATCGTTATCATCGTCTTCATCGACCAAATCAATGCATCCATCTGAATCGTAATCTTGTCCAGATACATCGTTTGGACAAGGGTCCACATCGTCAGTTAGTCCATCGCCGTCGGTGTCTTTTTGATAATCAGCACAGCCGTTTATGTCGACTGAATAACCTGAGTTTGTACCAAGACATTCATCGTTAGCATTGGCAACACCGTCCGAATCTTCGTCCTGTTGACTCCAATCACAGCCTTCAGCGTTTACTGTTGAGGTGTCCTCAGTCCAATCACAAATATCGTTTGAATCGGTAACACCGTCACCATCAGTATCTGCATCACCGATGTTCATTACAGCAAATTGACCGATTATCTTGTGCATAGTTGCACTTGGATGAGCTTTGTCGAAGAATAGATACTCATCGACATTGGATACCACATTTGCCCCACTTCCGCAGATAGGTAGGGGTACAAGCGGCACTGTAGCACCACCGGAACATGCTTGGTCTTGGGTGTTAGTAATTCCAACATGGTCTGCGTTGTTGACAATCTCATTGAATATTGACCAGGCATCTATTAGGGTAATATCTATGCTCAATGTGTTGGTTAGATTGGTAACTTCTTGAGCCAATTTAGAGTTGTACGAAACTACATTTGAAGCCATTGTTGCTTGCTGCTGAGCAGTACGTGATGCCCCCTCAGGTGTTAATTCCAAAGGAGGAAGATTAGCTACGACGAATCTAGTAGCGCCTGCCAATTCTAATGCTCGGATATGTGAAGCCATATTCTGGCTGATAATGTCAGGATTACCTGTGCCATAAAGGAAATCGTTTCCTCCGGCCCATAAGAAAATTACATCCGAATTCGAGAAACTAGACTGCACGTTTGCAAGATAATTATTGATTTGTGTTCCAACATTTGGTAGCGTAAGGTAAGCATAACCTTGACCAGTTTGGGAACCGCCAAATGCCCGATTATCACCTTGTGCTGTTCCATCACCGAAAGTGGTCGTTAGCCCGTAAGAATCTGAAATATGCTCGATCCAAACTGGGCCGTTGGAAAATCTACCCTGCCAGTAAGGAGGTGAAGAGAAGACGACAGAGACAATTGCGCTATTATTTCCATTCCCCATATCTGACAGTGAATCGCCAAATACAACCAAGTTGGATGCTGGCTGTAAATATGAATCTCGTAGCACTGTGAATGGATGATTATCAGATACAATGGTTGAGTCCAAACTTACCTCAACAGAAAGGTCATGGTAGGTCCCGCCTGAATAAAATCGGCTCAATGGGATTTGGACAATATGGGTTGAAGCACCCATTTGGAACACGATTGTATCGTTTAGTATCACACCATTTTCATCACTCAATTCCCAATCCAATGTAAGGTTTCGATTGAAAGGTGCCCCTGAAACATATACTTCGACAATGATTTCATCAGAAGAAGTCCACACATATTCGCTAATGACAATTTCAGCGGTCAGTGCTCGCCCTGAGGTGGCTTCGACCTGCATCGGCATACTGCCGAGTAACAGAATCATAACCAGAAGCGGGACTCGCATGTCTACTCGATTATGTCCAAACTAATTATTCCCACGCACATATTGTAAATTACAGAACTCAATATACGATAATCATCAGGCATTGTCATGGCAAGAGCGGTATTAGGCGGAGGATGCTTCTGGTGTGTAGAAGG
>CEOY01006279.1_pt1 | contig 13892 bp, 13 predicted proteins | sample 530591 | NCBI WGS metagenome assembly CEOY01 (sample SAMEA2620651, study PRJEB7988) | marine metagenome | biome: marine biome (ENVO:00000447); feature: surface water layer (ENVO:00002042); material: "saline water (ENVO:00002010), including plankton (ENVO:xxxxxxxx)" | depth 5 m
TTTGGTAAAACAGACTGGGGTAGACTAAACTACAGAATCACAACTCACCCAAGTGTAGGATACAGTGATCACCAAGTTACATATCTTGGTTCAGAATTACCACCACAATTCGGTAATGGACACAGATTCCAGCTAGATCCAAGTTCTATTAGAACTGCTACTGGAGAAGATATGAGATCATGGTATATGGCAGGAACTCCTTTTGACTTCATGGGAGGTTCATTAGGTGATGTTAAAGTACATGGATTAATTTCATTTACATTTAACTTAATCATTCCGCCAGCTTCAATTGTGTGGGAGAAAAGAGTTGAAAGAAATGATGATGATGTTGCAAAACATCTGTTGTTCTCAACTCCTTACAAATATACAATGAGACACAGATTCTTAACACCTTACTATCCTGGTGCATAAGATTTGATCTTTTTGGGAGCCTCTTTAAGGGGCTCCTTTTTATATATCATTATTTTTCAATAACTAATTAACGTGCTAAATTTATAATATGAAATATATACATTCGTTAATAAATGGTGAATTAATAAAAACAAAAGATTCTGTTATTAGAGAAAACCCTGCATCTTTAGAAAAAATTTATGAAGTTTCAATGTGTTCCAAACAGGAAGTTGAGCTTGCATGTGAAAGCGCTCAAGAAGCTTTCAAAGTTTGGTCAAGAATGCCTGGTTCGCAAAGAGGAGAAATTCTATTTAATATATCAAGAAAGATTAAAGAACAGTCTGAAATACTAAGCAAAATTAATACATTAGAAACTGGCAAACCTATTAAGGAGAGCATGCTAGTTGAAATAAATGGTGTTATAAAAACTTTCGAATATTATGCTGGGTTAGCATCTAAGATTAGTGGAACATCACAAACCATTAATGAAAACCTATTGTCTTTAACGATGAAAGAACCAGTTGGAGTAGTTGGACAAATTCTTCCTTGGAATTTTCCATTGTTATTAGCTGCTTGGAAGATTGCTCCTGCATTAGCATCAGGATGTACAATTGTCTTGAAACCCTCAGAATTAACCCCTGGCGGAACTTTAGAATTAGCTAAAATTTGTGAAGATGTTGGAGTTCCTCCAGGAGTTTTAAATGTAGTTCAGGGGACGGGTGAAATTGTTGGGGCATCCATAGTAAAAAATGAAATTATATCAAAAATATCTTTTACAGGATCTACTAAAGTTGGAAAAGAAATTGTAAAAAATTCATCTGAAAATTTAACTAAGATTTCTTTAGAATTGGGAGGAAAAGCTCCTAATATTATTTTTTCTGATTCAAATATAGATTCATGCTTAGAAGCAAATTTGCGCGGAGGCTTTTTTAATCAAGGAGAAAATTGTACAGCTGTTACAAGACTTCTTGTTGACGAAAAAATTATAGATGAATTTGTTGAAAGCTATGTAGGAAAGGCATCAATTATTAACCAAGGAATGCCTGATAATATTAATACTGAAATTGGGTGTCTAATTTCTCAACCACACTTAAAAAAAGTAGATGCATATGTTAAGCAAGGTATTGCCGAGGGAGGAGAGCTTTTGCTTGGTGGTGAAGTTAATGCAGAATTCCAAGGATATTTTTATAAACCTACAATAATTAAAATTAAAGATACAAAGAATGTTTTATTTCAAGATGAAGTTTTCGGGCCCGTTGTAACTATTATGTCTTTTACTACAGAAGAGGAAGCGATAAATCTGGCAAATGAGACATCATACGGACTAGCAGGTGGAATTTGGACCCAAAATATATCAAAAGCAATTAAAGTCTCTAAATCAATAGACGCAGGATATTTATGGATAAATACTTATGGTGGTATTATCCCTGAAACACCATATGGCGGATTCAAACAAAGTGGTTATGGTAAAGAATTGGGAGTTGAAGGTTTGAATGAATATTTAAAAACAAAAAATGTTTCAATTTTTACTGGAGATAAATTACCTAAGTGGTATGGAAACAATTAGAGATAAAAGTTTTACAGATATTTATTCCCATATATTGGGTGAAATTGAAAGAGGCAGTGTTGACAGAAAGCATGGTTTTCATCTTTTCAATTTCTCTACATATGACGAAGATTCTGGTTATCCTGACTCGAGAATCGTTGTATTGAGAAAGTTAGTTAAAAATAGTTTTACTTTGAGATTCCATACTGATTTTAGATCTAGAAAAGTTAAGCATTTGGAAAAAAATTTCAAAAGTTTTTTACTCTTTTATAATCAAAAATCAAAACTACAAATTAGAATAAAATGCGATAGTTATTTATCATCTGACGAAAAAACAAAAAAAGATACTTGGGATAAGTCTCAGGAAATAAGTAGAAGATGCTATTACGTTCCAAAAGCACCATCATCAGATATAGAGAAACCAATTTTTAATGACGATCTAAATGTTGAAGATGAAAACTTAGGTTACAAAGTGTTCTCTATAGTCGATGCAAATGTTGTTCAACTTGATGTACTTGAATTAAATTATTCTGGTCATGTAAGGGTAAGAATGGATGTAAAAGATGGAAATTTGGTTTCATCAAAATGGATAATGCCATAAAAAAAGGGCTGATAAATCAGCCCTTTAAAAAAATAAATTAATATAATTTATAACTTATTAATATAGTGTTCCTTTAAGTAGGAAGTTCATTCCAGGAATTAATAGAGTTACAAACGCTTCTGCAACAAATAAATATCCTAGTAATGTTCCTAGGTTTTTACCTTGAGCTAAAACTAAAAATGCTACAAGTGTAAGAACTGCCCATGCAATATTGAACATACCTAGTTCCATTGCACCAACACCTAAGAAATACTGTCCGTACCATAGAAAAACTATAGTAGCGAATAGACAATACCAACCTAGCCCTTTTGCATCATGGCCTAATGTGAAAACACCAAAAGCTATAACATAAATAAGAGCAAAAACTGAAACGAGTGTTGTACTTGCTGCACCTTCTGGTCCTAATCCAGCACCTGTGAATGCCGCGATTAAGATAAGAACTGCAACAGCACCGTTCAGCATACCAACTTCTTTTGCACCAGTTTTACCTAACACGGTCATACCGTTACAAAAGAATACGAAACCTACTAGTACGAGTACATATCCTAACATATACTTATACCTCCTTTTAAGGGTTTTGTACTTTTTAACATATATACTTGATAAAAGTCAACAAAAATTAAGAAAAAAGCTAGTAACAAATAACATAAGTTATTTAAATTACTAGCTTTTTTAGTATTAAATTAAGATTCTTTTCTTTGAACTAAAATAACCCAAACACCTTTTTGAACTACCTCGTCGTTTTGGTTTACAACATTAACTTCCCAGTTAAGAAAACCCATATTTGGTCTTTTGTGTTCTTTTTTCTCAACTAATTTTCTTGTGATTTTTACGGTATCACCAGGTTTAACTGCACCTGAAAAACGCCAATCTTGTAATCCCATAAAGGCAATTGTTGCTAATCTTGGCATTGTAAACCATAGTCCGGTAGCGATAGATAATACACACATACCGTGAGCAACTCTAGTTCCAAAAACTGTATTTTTAGCAAATTCTTCATCAATATGCATATTGTTAAAATCTGCGGAAAGACCAGCAAAATTTACAACATCTGCTTCTGTTATTGTTCTTCCACTGGATACATGTTCTGTTTCTTCTGGAACATCTTCATAAAAAAGTTTATCATCCATTTTAAATCTCCCTATTGTACAGGTTTAAATTTTGCAAAAGTAACTTCTTCTGTTGCATCTTCAAAAACTACTTCAACTTCCATACCTATTGTTACTGATTCTGGATCACAATCCACAATATTAGACATCATTTTTACTCCGTCTTCAAGTTCAACCATAGCAACAACATAGGTTTCACCTTTGTAAGCTTTTGTTGGACCCATATAATGAACTGAGTAAGTCCACACTTTCCCTTTACCTGTTGATTCAACCCAATCAAAATCCATGTTCACTGAACCTGGAAAAGGGCTAATAGCACGTGGATAAAAGAAAACTTTACCAGTGTCTTTACACTTTGGTAAAAGCAATTTATGCTGCTTAGTTCCTTCCCAAAAAGGTTTTGTTTCTGGTCTAAAATCTGGTAGAGGTTTTGCATATTCAATTTTTTCTTCTGACATAATAATCTCCTAAATATTTAATTAACTTAATGGTTCATTTCCTAATAAAATTGTACTATGAGCAGATACAATGCCACCGTTACCATGAACTAAAGCGACATTTGGATCTTTAACTTGCCTATCACCAGCTTCTCCACGCAATTGAAGAACAGCTTCTACAACATGATGCATAGCACCTAAATGAGCTTGAGATAGTAATCCACCATTTGTATTTAATGGGATATCGGCATCTTTATGAAGTCTTCCTTCTAAAGCTGCGGCCCCGGCCTGACCTCTTGGAACAATTCCTAATCCTTCAAGCTCTAATAAAGTAGTAATAGTAAAACAATCATAAAGAAAAGTTATATCAACATTTTGATTTGACATTCCGGCTGTTTTAAAAGCTTTATCTCCAGATTTTTGTATAGCTCCGTATATTTGATCTAAGTCTTCACATGATGTTAAATATTGGTGAGAAAATCCCTGCCCCATACCATGAAGATAAATAGGATCTCTTTTTAAACCTAATTCTTTTGCCTTTGCAGCTGTTGTAACGATAAATGCTGCTCCGCCATCAGAAATAATTGAACAATCGAATTTAGTTAAAGGTGAAGCTAGTAGCCTTGCGCCCATTATGTCGTCCATGGTTAGATCATCTTTATTCATAGCATTTTCTTTCATTTGTGCATGTTGTCTCATTGTTACTGCAACGGAAGCTAAATGCTCTCTTTTACCTTGACTCTCATGTAAATATCTTTGAGCCATCAAAGCATATCCGCCAGGAGTTGTTAATCCAAAAGGATATTCAAATTCTCCATGACACATTTCTCTAATAAGTGCAATCATTCCTGTTGAAGATATTCCTGATAGAGTATTGTCCCCTCTTACACATAAAACAACTTCTGCTTGCCCTGAGTTTATTGCCATTGCAGCAGCAGCTGTCATCCATACTGCGGTTGCTCCCCCAATTGCAACTGATTCAAAATATTTTGGATTTATTCCAATGTAGTCTGCAAATGTTGTACAATGCATAAAAGTTTCTTCAACTAATGAAAAAGCTGTTATGACTCCATCTACATCTGATTTATTTAATCCTGCATCTTCTATCGCCAGCTTAGATGCTTCAGATAAAAAATGAAAAGAACTTTTCCCTGGGATTTTACCTTGTTCGGTTTCTCCCACACCAACTATACCAATTTGGTTTTTTTTGAGAAGTTCTCTTGTGTCTTCTATATTTGGTATTTGTGCACTCATTTTATAATTCTCCTTTAAAATAATATTTTTTTAGATTAACAAAATTTATTTAAATTCCAAGCTCCTTTGCTATTATAACATGTTGAATTTCTGAGGTTCCCTCGGTAATTGAGGATAATTTTGCATCTCGATAGAATCTTTCAGCATCGTATTCTGTTGCATAACCATAACCTCCTAAAACTTGAACTCCTTCACTAGCACACCACTGAACAATTTCAGCAGAGTATAGTTTTGCCATCGAGGCTTCCATTACACAAGGCCTTCCCTGATCATAAAGCCATGCAGCTTTATAACCTAAGAGTCTAGCTGTTTCAATTTTCACAGCCATTTGAGCAAGTTTAAAACTTACGCCTTGAAATTTATTTATTGGTCTTCCAAAAGCTTCTCTTTCTTTTGAGTATTGCAATGCGTATTCAAAAGCAGCAGTTGCTAAGCCAACACTTTTTATAGCATGGGAAATTCTAGCCGCAATAAGAGTGTCCATAAGTGCTTGAAATTTTCCTTCTTCTTCACCTAGCAAAGCGTCAGCTGGTAACTTACAGTTTTCAAATACGAGTTCAGCAACGTCCGAAGACCTATGGCCAAGTTTATGAATTTTTCTAGAAACTTCAAAACCAGGAAGGTCTTTATCGACAATGAAGATACTTATTCCATTTTTCTTATCCTCTTTGTTTGTGTAAGCAGCAACAATAACATAGTTACATGTAACACCATTAGAACACCAAGTTTTAGTTCCATTTAAAATCCATGAATCACCATCTTTAACAGCATTTGTCTTGATTGATCTTGCATCAGTGCCAGCATTTGGTTCTGTTATTGCTAATGCGCCAATCATTTCACCTGCAATTGATGGTACAAGATATTTTTCTTTTTGGGCTTCTGTACCAAATTTTGCTATAGGGAGCGAACCGAGGTCAACATGCGCTGCTACCCCTTTAGCAATCCCGGCGCAAGTTTTTCCTAACTCTTCAGCCAGTATACATTGGGTTACTTTATCTAAACCGAGTCCACCATATTTTTCTTCGAAACAAATTCCAAGAAAACCCATTTCGGCCATCTTGGGATATAGCTCAAGTGGAAAAGATTGTTCCTCTTCTGCTTTTTCAACTAAGGGTGATATTTCCTCCTTGCAAAAAGTTACTATTGCTTCTTTCATCATTTTTTGGTCATCTGAAAAATCAAAGCATAAACTCATTTTTTCCTCCAATGTATTTAAAATTGTGGGGTGATACGACAAATAATTATATCTGAGAGGTCATTTGTTCGCAAAGAAAACTTTGCGAATTTCTGCTCTTCAGAAATAATATACATAATGACTATAGCTGATAATAAAACTACAATATGCGCTTTATGTACACCTCCTGGGCTGGGATCTGTTTCTATTGTAAGAATTTCTGGTGATAATGCCTTGACCATATCAGAGAAAATTTTTTCAAAAAAACTAAAAAAGCCGAGATATTTTTACTATGGTCAATTTTTAAATGGTAAAACGATGATAGATGAAGGACTATGTGTTTTCTTTAATAAACCACATTCTTTTACTGGCGAAGATGTAATTGAATATCATTTACATGGTGGCAAGCAGGTTTCAACTGAAATTTTAAAGATTTTAGAAAATAAAGGTGCGGTTATTGCTTCGCCAGGAGAGTTTTCCTACAGAGCATATATGAATGGAAAAATTGATTTACTAAAAGCTGAAGCGATTTCTGATATTATAAATTCAGATTCACAAGCCTCTTTATCTAATTCAATTATGAATTATTCTGGAAATTTTAACAAAAAATTCAATAATATCAAAGACTTAAGTATCGAGTTGCTTGCAGAAATAGAATCCAGGGTAGATTTCCCAGAAGAAGATATACCATTAATAGAGAACAAAAAAATTTACAATTTGTTTGACAAAATTGAACTGAAGTTAAAATCAATTATTCAAAGCTATGATAAAGGAGTGGTTTTAAAAAATGGTCTTAGAGTATTGATTCTTGGACCTCCAAATGCTGGAAAATCTACAATGTTTAATTCTTTTTTGGAAAATGAGAAAGCTATTGTTTCTAACGAACCTGGGACTACAAGAGACACCCTGGAATATTCCATATTATATAATGGACTAAAATTAATTTTTTTAGATACAGCAGGAATAAGATCAACCACTAACAAAATTGAAAAAATAGGGATAGATAAAGCCTTAAAAGAGGTTGAATTTGCTGATTTGGTTCTTTTGATTAACGATATTAGCATAAAGGATAATAAAATCATTGAGAATAATATAAAAAGTATATTAAAAAAGTTAAAAAAAGTTCCACGTGGAACAATAATTTTAGTTAATAATAAAATAGATTTAATTGATGAAAAAAATTTAAAAGAAAAATTGGATTTTTTAAAGAGTTTCGCATCAAACGAAAAAGTTCAGTCTATAAATATTTCAGCGTTGGATTCTAACAATTCAAATGAAGTAATGAATAAGATTGTGTCGGGTTTTTCAAATATTGCCGAATCAAATCCTGAATCTGTCATGACAAATGAAAGACAAAAAAATCTTACAACTAATGCATTGGAAGCACTCTACAAAGCCAAAGAGCTCTATACTAGAAAAGTACCTCTAGAAATAGTTTCCATAGATATTAGATCATTATTAAACATTATGTCTGAAATTACAGGAGAAATTTCCAATAATGATATATATGATGTGATTTTTGCAAAGTTTTGTATAGGAAAATAGTCAATAATATCAATAACTTAGAGAGTTTTTAAAGTAATCTATCAACACAATGTGGAAAAATGTTAATATCTTTTTTTTTAAATTAAATGACAAAATAATAAAAAAAAAGTAATATATTGGGAAGGTTAGGTAATAATCATGTTAATATCATTCTCATCTTTAGAAGTTTTCTTTGATGAAAAGTTAAATATTGAAGAAATCTCTGAAAAATTGACGATGTCCGGAATTGAAGTCGATTCTGTAACAAAATGTGATTTTGAATCTTTAGATGATTTAATAGTTGTAGGTGAAATTGCTAACATTTTTAAGCATCCAAATGCTGACAAATTACAAATCTGTGAAATTAACATTGGAAAAGAAGAGAGTTTACAAATTGTCTGTGGAGCAAAAAACATTAATATTGGAGATTTTGTGCCCACTGCTTTAGTAGGAAGCAAACTGCCTACAGGATTAAAAATCAAAAAAAGTAAGATTAGGGATCAAGAGTCTTATGGGATGTTGTGTTCCTTACAGGAGTTAGGCTTACCTTATCAAATTGATGATGGAATATTTTTACTTCCAAATAATTACCAAATTGGAGAATCATTAAATAAATTTTATGAATTGAATGACTTTATATTAGATTTAGGTATTACGCCTAACAGAGGAGATTGCCTAAGTTCTTATGGTATATCTAGAGAGATTTGCGCAGTTCTAAAAAATAAAATAAAACCAGCTTTTGATTTTGATGATAATTTGTTTCAAAATAGCTCCCAGATTGATATTGACGTTTCAATTGATTCGAAAAATGTTAGAAGATATTGCTTAACAAAAATAAATAATGTTAAAATCGGTAATTCACCTTTCTGGTTAAAAAATTATTTAGCAAAGTTTGGAATCTCATCAATTAACAATTTAGTAGACATTACAAATTATTTTATGCTGGTTTCTGGTCAACCGATTCATGCTTTTGATTTAGATTTAATAAATAGTAAAAAAATTATAATATCAGATCAGACTGATTCAGAATTTGAAACCTTATCTAACCAACAATGTCAAACAAACAAAAGTTTATCTATTTCTGATGGTATAGGTCCAGTCGCTCTTGCAGGAATAATAGGTGGAAAAAGAACCTCTGTTTCTTTTGAAACAAAAGATATTCTATTAGAGTGTGCTTCATTTAATCCCGAATCTATTCGAAAAAGTTCAAAACATCTAAATATTTCTACTGAATCATCTTTTAGATTTGAAAGAGATGTTCCACCTAATTTGACGAGAATAAACATAATTAATGCTGCAAATTTAATTGCAGATTTTTGCGGTGGAGAAATTTCCAATGAAATTTATGATTCAAATATAAACATAAAAAATTTAGATCCTATCAAAATTAATTTATCTAAAATCTCTTCTGTAATAGGTATAGATATAAATAAAGAGAAAATTTATGATATTTTTAATTGTTTAAATATTAAACTGATTAATGAAACTGAAGAATATTCAACTTTAATTCCACCTGATTATAGAACAGATCTTAAAGATGAACATGATTTAATTGAAGAAATAGCTAGAATGATGGGTTTAGATTCAATACCTGAAATCTCCCCAAAAATACCGCTTGCTTTAAAGCCTAATAATAATTTTTTATCTTATAGAAATGAAAAAAAGTTAATCCGAAACATATTAATATCTCATGGATATTCAGAAGTTGTTAACTTTAGTTTTGTTAGTAATGAAAATATTTTAAATTCTAATAATAGTTCATTAAAAATTTTGAATCCCATTTCATCAGATCTTTCGGTAATGAGAAACAACCTTCTTTCATCTTTGATTGAAAATGCTTCTTATAACCTCAACAGAGGATCTGAGGCGATTAATATTTTTGAAATTGGTAAAGTATTTATTGATAAAAAGGAAAATTCTGAAAATCTTTACATTTCTTTTCTTTCATCCGAAACTAGGCAAGATTTATTGTGGGATAAAACACCAACAAATTATTATGATTTAAAAGGTATAGTAGAAAAGATTTTATTTTCATTCAATTTTAATTCAACACAAATTTCTTTTTCAAAAATAAACGATAATAACTTATATCACCCAGGAAAAAGTGCAAAAATAGAAATCAACAATATTGAAATTGGCCAGATAGGTGAAATACACCCACAATTATTAAAATCTTTTAATATAAAAAAATCTTTACTCGGGTGTGAATTAAATATAGAAAATCTTCCCAAAGACATCAATACGACCAAATCTATGAAGGCTTTTTCAAATCTACCTCAAGTGAAAAGAGACTTTTCGATTATATTGAAAAAAAATGTTCCTGCTGACTCAATTCTTAAAAAGATTTTGGAATTAAATGTACCTATATTAAAAGATGTAAAAATTTTTGACTCCTTTCAAAGTGATAAAATTGGAAAAGATAAAGTTAGTATTTCATTTTCTTTAATTTATGAAACATCAGAAAAAACCCTCGAGGATTCAGAAGTATCCAATGCTACAGATTTAATAATCTCAAAGATTAAAGAATTGTATGATTTTGAAGTGAGGAGCACATGACAAAAAAAGAATTGGCGAGTAGATTACATAAAAAAATGGGTCTTAATTTAAAGGAATCGGCAAAAATTGTCGATAAATTTTTCGAGATGATAATTAATTCTTTATCTAAGGGAAGCGATGTTAAGTTGCCTAAATTTGGATCACTGAAAATACAAGAAAGAAGACCTAGACTAGGTAGAAATCCATCTACTGGTGAAAGAATTGAAATCTCTAAAAGAAAGGCAATAGTTTTTAGACCTAGTAAAATTTTAAGAGCAAGATTAAACAAAAAAGAGGAAGTTGATGAATAAGTTTTTAGGTCTTTTTAGGAGATATTTTATTTCTGGTCTAATTATATTTATCCCCTTTTTAATAACAATTTATTTAATAATTCAAATCACAGCTTGGCTTAATAATTTTGTTGATTTTACTCCCGCACGTTTCTTAGATATTCCAGATTCAATTAATCCATATTTATCCCAGTTTATAGTTTTTATGATTGCTGCATTTTCATTTATCGCATTTATTACTTTGCTTGGTATTTTTACTAAAAACTTATTAGGTAAATTTTTATTAAATGCAGGGGAAAAAACTATAACAAGAATTCCTTTAGCAAATACTATATTTACAACCATAAAGCAGGTTTCAAAAATAATATTTTCTCAAGGCCCTAAAAGTCAAAAAGCAGTACTTGTTGAATATCCTAGAAAGGGATCTTATACAATTGGTTTTGCTACTCAAGATTTAAAAAATGATAAACTTGATAAAATTCCAGTATTTGTTCCAACATCACCAAATCCTACATCAGGTTTTTTAATTTTTTTAAAAAAAGAAGATATCAAGGAACTAGATATATCTGCCGACGATGCATTTAAGTTAATAGTTTCCGGAGGTCTTTCATTAAATGAAGAGCAAAATATTTCAAAATTTAAGTTCTAAAATTAGTAAAAATTTATCTCCAGGGTCTAAAATTATTTATGGCTTATCAGGTGGCTCAGACTCCATAGCATTATTACATTATTTAAATGAGAATTTTGATTTTGAAATTAAAGCGTGTCACTACAATCACTCCTTACGATCTAAGGAATCTGATGAAGATGAAGCTTTTGTTAGAGATTTCTGTGCAAAATTAAAGATTGATTTGGTGGTTGTTAAAAAAGATATTATCCAACTCTCTAAAAAATTAAAAAAAAGTATTGAAGAAACTGCAAGAGATGAAAGAAAACTTTTTTTTGAAGAAAATTTAATTAATCATAAAGCTAAAAAAATTATTTTAGCGCATCACTTAGATGATCAAATTGAAACTTTCTTAATGCGATTAATTAGAGGAACTGGTTTGACAGGTTTAAGTTCTATGAAAGAGATTTCGGATAATTATTTTCGACCATTGTTGTCAATAGAAAAAAAAGAAATTATTGAATACTTAAAAAAAAATAAACTAAATTGGCGTGAAGATGAATCAAATAGCGATATAAAGTTTACTAGAAATTTTATTCGACATAAAATTTTAAATAATGTTCTTAATTTGAATCCTAACTTTAAACATTCATTCAATGGTTTATTAAATAATATTAATTTAACAAATAACTTTTTGAATGACCTTACAGATGAATTTATAAATAAAAATCTTATAAAAAATAAAAATATTTTGATACTAAAGACTAAATTTTTCATTGATAAACCCAAAGCATTAAAATATTTAGTGATAAAGAACATACTAGAAAAAATCTTAGGTAATCAAAATAATATCATTTTTAAAAATATTGATGATTCAATTAAATTAATAGAATCTGAAAAAGTATCAGGCAAAATAAATATTTCTAAAAATATTTTTGTAGAAAAAGGTTATGATAAAATTTTTTTTTATGACGATAAGAATATATTCAATAATGATTTTGATTATGAAATAACTAATTTGAGAACAACCAAATTTTCACATTTTTTATTTAGTGTTACACATAAACCTAATCTTAAAGGTTATACTTATTTTGATATAAGTAGCTTTGATGTTTTATCAATAAGGTCTTTTAAAAAAGGTGATAAAATGAAATTCCCTAACAGAGGAATAACAAAAAAAGTTCATGATTTATTTATTGATTATAAAATTCCAAGATTCGCAAGAAAATATTTGCCTTTAGTAATTATTAATAAAAAAATTATAAAAATATTTAATTTTGATCATATGACTGTTAATGAGTTAAAGAAAAACAATAAAAATCTAGTTGGTATTAAGATTTCTTCAAGTTTTATTAAAAAACTAATAAATTAAATTTTTTTTAATTTAAAAAAATTTATAATTTTATTACTATATTTTTTTTTATATATTTCATTAATTTTAAATTTATAATTATTTGAATTTTCTTTTACCTCATTTATTCGTTCATTTGGATAGCAAAAATAAAATTCCCCTTCTTTTTTTAAAATTATCTTAGAAATTTGAAATATCTGACTCATATTGATCTTCATCTCGAATTTTGCTATTTTTTTAAAGTCGTGAGTGGGCAACTTGCCTGATTCCTTTTTATAGTATGGGGGATTAACCACTACTATATCAAACACATCTTTATTTTTCTTTAGGTCAATATTTTTTATATCTCTTTCGTAAATTTTAATCTTTTTAAAATTATTGAGAATAATATTTTTTTTAAATATACTGATTGCTTTTTTATTTATTTCATAAGAATGGATTTCATTTACGTCATATTTTTTCTCGAGGGCCATAGATATTAATCCATTTCCTGCACATAATTCGGTTACTAATGAATTTTTAGGAATACCTCTAATAAAATCTATCAACTCTATAGTATCAGCGTTGACTGAATATGTATTTTTATTTTGAATAAGTTTTATCTGATTAGACATCATAAATTTCTTTAAAATATTTATCAAACCATTTTTTAGCTAATAAAAACTCTGGTTTTTTTAATATCTTTATTATAAATTTTTTCCCATTTTCAATAAGATTCATATATTTATCTTTATTGTCTCTGTTTTTAAGTCTAGCAAAAATACCTATTATTTTAAGATTTCTTTGTAATGAAAAAAAATTATATCCATCTAATATTTCTTTTTTAAAATCTAAGTTATTAGTTAGAAAATAATCAAGTAAAAGGTTTTCTGTATCTATTTCTAAAGGTTTTCTAACGTCTTGTAATAAAGATAAAATATCATATGAAATATGGCCTATATTCATATCTTGATAATCAATAATTGCAATCTCATCCTTAATGTTAGGAAGGTAAAAAATATTATCAACATGAAAATCTTTATGAATATAAACATTATTTTTTATTTTAAATTTTATATATAAGTCTTCTAGCAT
>CEOY01023232.1_pt1 | contig 13603 bp, 2 predicted proteins | sample 530591 | NCBI WGS metagenome assembly CEOY01 (sample SAMEA2620651, study PRJEB7988) | marine metagenome | biome: marine biome (ENVO:00000447); feature: surface water layer (ENVO:00002042); material: "saline water (ENVO:00002010), including plankton (ENVO:xxxxxxxx)" | depth 5 m
TTAGAACTATTAGTCCAGAAGAACAATGCAACAACTGAAGTTACGTTTATTTCAGATCTGCAAGACGATGTTGAATTTTTAAAAAGCACACATTTATTTACTAATAAAGAAATAGATAATTTTGTACAGCAGTCAATAAGTATGATGGTTTATTTTATTGGCGAAAAAGGAGGAGAAATAGATGCAGAGGCAATAATAAATCGAATATTTTTAGGAGAAAACATTGGCAAAGAAGATCAAATTTTGCCATTAATGACAGGCAAGGTAAGCGATAGAGTGTTAAAGGATGGAACAATTAATAAAAAATTATTCTTAATTAATGCTATTGGAGGCGAAGCAAGATTAAATGAAATTATATCTGAGGTAACTAATAAAAATGTTAAAGCAAATAACAGTAAAACTAATGGACTTGAGCTTGCTTATGATACGTCATTCAATAATGTTTTAGAAAGTAAACCAGAAGGTAAAACTGAATCGTATCTATCTTTGTTAATAAAAGGAGATAATGATGACATAACAGGTAACGTTCATGTAAATGCTGTTATTACAGAATTAAATTCAACAAGATTAGAACTTATAGAAAAAGCAAACGGAGATACAAAAAAAATAGCTGCAATAAATAAATCGTATACTGAAAAATTATCTAACATTAAAAATAATCTTTTAGTTTCAGATTTTAAAGAAGAACTAAAAGATCTTAATGATAGAAGTCTAAAGGTTGCTTTAGGAGAGGCTACCGAAACTGAAATTGCAGATTTAAAAACAGATTTGTTTATGTTTAGAGATACCTATAAAGACCTACCAAAGCTCGATGATGACTTAAGCCAAGTTATTGATAACCTAGAAAACTATGCAGATGCCAGTAATAAAACGAGTTTAAAGTTTGGAACAGATATTGTTAATGATTTGTTTACGACTTATTCAAACAGTCAAGATTCAAATTTTGATAAAGATACTGTATGGAATAAGAACAAAGCTGCGATAGATGCAAGAGTAAAAGAAATAGTACAACAGGCAATACAAGATCATCCAAACGATATTCAAGCAAGAAACGAGCAAATTAATAGAGTTATTACAAATGAATGGAATAACGGAGGATTTATAGATGGTCGAGAAGTTAACACTACTCCGATTAACAATATGGGAAATCCTACTAAAGCAAGTAAAGATTATTTGAATAGTAATGGATTTAATAAAAAAGGAATGTTAGATGCTAATGGTTATTTTACTGATAATTCCATACAAACTTTTACGGCTCATGTACGAAATAAATATCAACCTATGTTCTCGAAAAACGCATTGTATCAATATAAAAAAGTAGGAGGCCAGTTCCAGCCAAATGGAGGCTTGATGTTGATGTGGATGTCTGGAGAAGACATGCCAGAAGGTTGGGATATTATTGAGAAAAATTTAGAGAAGATGGATAACATGAGTGTGACTAAGTTTTTTGAAGAACAGTTAATTAAAAATGGTCTTGACCCTAAAGTATTTCCGCTAGAAGTATTAAAAAGTTTAGAGGGTAAAAATCAACAAGAAAGAAGAGAGGCGTGGGCTAAACTTACTGGTACTGAATTAAAAGAGGATGAAAACATAACTGGTGTTATTAATAAAAAGAATTACGAAGCTGGTGCATTTGTAACTAATAACAACACATTTTATATAGGGCCATATGGTACAGCAGGGAAAGAGGTGCAAAGGTTACTTAATGATAAAAATATGGGATGGTACAATCTTTGGGGTGCGATATAATATGGAGAAACTATAAATGGAAGAAAATCAAGTTATCGAGTCAAATGTAATCTCCAAAGAGGATGAGGATGAAGAGGAAGAAGGTGGCTTTGATTTTGGTGGATATATCCCAAGCTATAAAAAACAAAATACTGATACAAATGTAGAAAAAGAAAAAAAGAAAGAAGTAATTAATAACGACAATAATGTAGAAGAATTTAGTCCAGAGGTCGTTAATGATGAGTCAGATGACACTCTTATAACTAGAGAAACAAATAAAGAACAATATCTAAAAGGTCTAGAGACAGGAAATGTAGATACTAAAAAACATTTCTTTTTTACCAACATTGAATACGCTCCAGAACATTTAAAAGGACAAAAGCATTGGAGAAATAGTCTTGGTGATTTTTTAAGAATGACAGATAGGGCTGGTATGGCTGCTGCACAGAATTTAACCAATACAGCACAAGATCTATTAAGAATGGATATGCCAGCATCTATGGCTGAAGTTTTATCTGGCGACCCATTATCAGCTGGAATGATGCTTTTTAAAGGAATTAAGTCTGGTATACAAAATAAAAGTTGGGTTGATTTTTTCGATGAACTAGGTTACAGGGCAGGGTCAAACAAGATGAGCTTATTAGATGCTCTTGGTAGTTCTGGAGGAGAAGTTAAAAACTATCAAATGTTTGACGCAATATCAGCAGAAGATCGAATGAAAGGCATTGATTATGGTTTATTCGGCATGCCTTCTTTAACCGAATTAAGTGGTGGCTATCCAGTACGAGATACAGGTAGACCATTTGCAGATGGTGTAACTAACTTCTTAGGGGATGGTATTCCATTTTTTGCAATAGTAGCAGGGATAATGGCTGAACCTACGCCAGCTGGTGAAATTGTTTTTGCTAAAAAATCTTTGGCAACGCTTAAAGCTAAAAGTCCAGCATTTAAAACTTTTTACAATATGGTGTCAAGAGATTTGCTTGGCAAAGGAATGAAAGGAATAGGTGGTCAAACAATTAAAAACGTCACAAAATTTACTGTTAAAGAAGGCTTAAAAGGTTCTACAGCTGGTGCTATAGCTGAAGCATTTGTAGGTAATCCATATCAAGATTTAGGTTTAGACCCTATCTTGCCTGATTTTTTAGATGTTGGTAACAGGGTAGACGACACTTATATAGAGGCAAAAATTAAGTCAATGATTATATCTGAAGTATTTTTAGGGCCACTATTTGGTATTGGTATGGGTGGATTAGGCGTAGCAGCCAGACCAATAACAGAACCTATAGGAAGAGTTTTTACAGCATTTAAAGGACATCAAAATAAAAAACAAGCATTAAACGATGCTATGAAATATATTTCTGGCATTAATAAAAAAGCTAACCAGTTTAAAGGAGAAAGAAGAAATCACTTAGCTGTTGCATATAAGTTAGACATGCTTAAGCAAGTACTTGATGAAGGAGAAAAAAAGATTGTTGAGCCAGCTTTAAACTATATAGTTGACAGTACAATCGTAAGAAAGGCAGCTGAAAGTCTTGGTTTTGTTTATAGAGAAATAGATGAAGTACAAAGAGAAATTGACAATATTAAGGTTAAAAACAATACAGTTACTACAGAACAAGTTACTAGAGATACGCAACTTAACTTAGAAAAAAATAAAATAAGAGATGAAGTTCGTGCGACTAATAAAGAAGGTAGAAAGAAAACTAAACTATACGAAGAGTTAGCTAGCGAAAAAGCTAGGATAAAAGAGCTAGAGGAAAGGTTATTAGAATTAGAAAAGAAATTAGAAAATGGCAAAAATAATTTTGTAAAAGGTATTAATAAGGCTGAGAAATCAGAAAAAGATTTAATCACTTCGATGATTCTTGACAATCAAGTTAGAACTACGCAAGAGATTTCTGCATACGAGAAGTTAGGTGTAGGGTCTGGAGCTAGACCAAAAACTCCACTAGAAGTGCAAAGAATTAATCCTAATGAAATTGATATTAGGCCAGAGCTATTTCAAATAAAAGAATCAGGTAGGTATAACCCTAAAGGCGTAAGTGGGTCTTTAGCTGACCAAAAAGAATTTGACTCTAGATTTGCTGGTGTAATTAGTGTTTGGAAAGATGAGACTGGTGAAATTGGACAGGCTGGAAAGCTATATGTAATTGATGGCCACAACAGATTAGATTTAGCTAAACGATCTCAAGTACCAGAAATAAATGCACAAATAATACAAGCACCTGATAAAGATGCCGCTATTGTTGAAGCTGCAATTATTAATATTAACTCATATAACTACGAGCAAAAGGGTGCAGTCGCAGCTATTGATGTGGCTAAAATTATAAGAATACAAGGTATAAGACCTTTGATGGAGTCAGGTCTTGGAGCTAAAAAGAAAATTGTTTTAGAAGGGTTGCAGCTGTCAAGATTACCAGATTTTTTATTTAATAAATTACTTAGAGGAGAGATTGGCCAGCCAAAAGGTTTAGCTTATGGCTCTGCTGAAATACCACAGCAATCCATAACAGATGTATATAAAGCAATAGAAAAGAGCAATCCTTCTATAGATAAGATTAAACAAGCCGTATTAATGGCAAGTGAAGCTACAGAGGTAAATGACGATGCACAAGGCGTTATTCCAGCATTTGCAGATTATTTAAAAACAACTAACGCAAAAGAATTATTAGAAATTAGAACACAAATTGCAAGTCAGTTAAGGAAAAAACTTACAAGGTTAAGAGCGGTAGGTACTAAGGATAAAAAAGCTGGTGTTGAGCAAGTTGCTGGTAATAAAATTAATTTACAAAACACTCAAGACGCTTTATTAATTGCACAAAAAACAGTTGATTTATTTAATGCTGTTGCTGCATCTGGAGGTAGAACTACAGAAATAATAAAAGAACTAGCAGCACAAGTTAAAGGTAAAAATGCCAGTCGTTTAGTCTCTGACAACTTAGAAAGAATACAAGATGCTTTGCAATTAGAAAACAAACCTTTATTTAAAGGGTCTGAAGTTGTTAGACATCAACAAGAGATTGATAAAACCAGATTAGAGACTTTAGAAAATATGCAATCTGAAACTCAACAGAAAACATATAACAACGAAGAGCTCGAAGCATTATCAAATGAACCAGCATTTAAAGAGCAAGTAGAAAACTTAGGAGATGGTCAAAGAGATAGTATAGAAAATCAGCTAAAAACTAAGGGTGTTGTTACAAATAACCCTAGCAATATAGAAGGTAGGTCTTTATCTCCTTTAGTTACAAATCCCAAAGCAAGAGTATTTCCAGAATATTTTGAAGGTTCTGACCAAAACTTATTAAAAAATGCCATAGACATGGCTGGGAATGTACAGAAATTTAGTAATTTTGAATTACAAGATGCAGTCGAAAGAACAAAAAGATTTAAGCTTACAAGCAAACAAATTAAAAACATACAGGCAAAGAAAGCAAAGTTTGAAAAAGCAAATGCAGTATATGAAGAATTAGATAAACAGATACAGGATTTACTTGAAGGCAAAGGCAAGCAAGGTAATCTTATCGAGCTAGACCCAGACAAGGCTGAAACAGAGCTAGACAAGTTAATGGCTGCAAGGGAAGCCGCTGATAAGGAACGTGCAAAGTTTGTAGATGAAAGACTTTCAATGCACTCTGACCATATGAAGTTAGTGTCAGAATTAGAGACTAGAAAGAAAGACCCACAGTTAAATAGAGTATCTAATGCTAGAGAAGAATCACTAGCTAGAAAAACAGAAAGAGAGAAAAACAAAGAGATAGTAGATCTTAAAAAGGCTATTGATTTCAAAAAGAATAGAGGAGACTACAAAACTAAAAAAGGCTATAACCTTGATGAAGCACAAAAAATAGATAATTTTACTTTTGCCCAATATGGTGCAGAGCTAGAAGGTAAGGTCGATAATCAAGGTAAAGCTTATGGAAGATTTTATTTTGGCAAACCAGCACCTAGATTTAATAATGAAGTTATTAATTTTGTAAATGATTTAGATATAGCTATATATACAGTTGGTAAACAAATAGCAAATGGTACATCAAGAGCTAGTAAGTCGCATTATAAATATGTTGAATTATTATCAGATCTAGGATTAACCAACAATCAAATACTTACAAGATACAGGGAAATTGTAGAAGAATTAAGATCTGGAATATTTGATATAGAACCTTCACAAAACTATTACTCAAGCAAACTGTTAAGAGTAATTAGCGATATGGACAAAGGTATGACAGATATAGCTGGCCGCTATGATTACAATATTGACCCAGAAGATATAATTACAGGCAGAGTTAACAAAGCTAAGAAAGAATTAGACGAGAAAATACTAAAAGAATACAAAGACGTTACTAACCCTAAACGACCAGATGAATTAGGCCCAAGAGAGAATAATGATTTTTATGAATTAATAGAGTATGAAGGGGGAGAGCTAGGTACGGAAGAAATATATTTAAGTTTGGCTGGTACTAGCAGAGCAGAAATACAAGGCTTAATGCAAGAAGTTGAAAAAATATCTGGTATTGATTTTAAATTAGTATCTGACCCTATAATTACTAAGCATAATGCTAAGAGTGCCGCAGCCTATGGAGTTCCAGTAGGTACAAAAATAGCTGCTAGAGGTTTCTATAGAGCAGGGCAAGACCCACTTAAAGACTTAATAGTTGTATCTATGATACATGGTCAGGATTTTGCTAACTTTAGTGCTATATCTCAGACTGCATATCACGAATCATTCCATAGATTATTCCAAAGATATTTTACTAAGCAAGAACATGCGTTACTTAAGGGTGCTGAAAAACAATTAAGAGAGTTAGCTGCTTTAGTTAAACCTAAGATGCACGATAAGATTATGGGAATTAATGGATACAAGCCATTATCTTTCGAGGAAGTTGTTACTACAGCTGCATCTGGTTACAAAGAGGCATTAACTGTATACGACAAGAAAGTTGGTAAATGGGGCAAGGTATTAGATAAAGTGTATGACATGGTAGTAAGAGTTAAAAACTTCTTACAGGGCAAAGGATTTAGAACTTGGCAAGATTTATTTGACGATTCTTACTCAGGCAAAATTGCCGCTAGAGGTATGACTCCAGAAGGAGCAAAGCTAGGTACTGTAGGAACAGATGAAACAATGTTTGAAATAGATGCAGATGAATTAAATAATTTATTTACTGACAACTTAGAAGGATTAGCTGACGGCTCGTTATCTATAGAAGAAGTAATGAGTAATGTAAGACGACCATTAATTAATAGAAAGTGGCAAACAAAGGGAGCTAAGTTTTATATTCCTACATCAAACAAGAATTTTATAACAGCAAATAAAACCATTAACCAAGCTATGGATAACATGGTCGATGCAATCATGCAGCCCAACCAAGAGTTTCCAGAACTACCAGCAATAAATACACAGCAGCTTATTAACGAAGGTATGGCTTTGATAGAGGATATAGATGGAAATGTAGATGAAGTAATGAAAATCTTTAGAAAAGTAACTAAGGGAGATCAATTTGCACAGCAAGACTTAGCAACATTTATGGCAGTCAAGATGATGAGAGATGGCAATAATGAAATGTTTAGTGTGGCAGCTTTAAATTATATGCAAGATAAAAGCCCACAAAATGCACAACTATTGCTAGCAACTTTTGAAGATGCAACAAAATTAAATCAAGCATACGCAAAATGGGGTAGAGCATCAGGTCAAAGATTATCTCTGATGGGTAAAGATGTAAGACTAAATGAAGCTCAAGTATCTATAGAGTTTATGTCGAAACAAAGAAATGTTCGATTAACTGGTGAAATAAAATCTATAGAAGATGCTTTAGAAAATGGAATTAAGCCTACAGATCAAGGTTTAGGAGAAGGAGCATATTTTACATCAAGCGAAGTACCAGTTACTGGCGACCCTTCGATAGAGAAAACACTTATAGGTACTACTGAAAGAACTAACATTATTGATGCAGCTGAAGCTGGAGTAAATATCAGACAAATTTTAAGCGATATGCAAGTTAATACAATAATTGGAGGAAAAGGTTTAAATGCTAAACAACGTAAAGCTATTGAAACTTTTATCAGAAATAATGCAGCTGATGGAATAAGGATAAGAGGTGAAGAGATTGGACTCGAAGGCGATATTATTTACATTCCAGATGTACAAAGAGCAAATGATATTATTGGTTCAAAGGTTGCACCAGCACCAGAAGCCGAGCAAAAAGTTACATATAACAGAGAGACATTCCAAGCAGCTTTAGCTGATGGCAAAAACGTATTAGCTGAAGCTTTAGATAAAGAAACTTATGACAGCATATTGAATGGAACTCCTAATGATGAAGCAAGAAGAATTTTGCAAGCATTATCCGAAATAAATCCATATTTAACAGACCCTGACAATGGGGCAAGAATAATGAGGCATATCAATAAATATTTACAAGAAGCACCAAAACCAATGAAAGCTAGCAGTATTGTTGCTGCATTTAGAAATTTCATATTTTTAGGAATAAAAACATTTACTAAGGTTGCAGTTGGTAGTAACTATCGAGCAGTCATGCTTCCTTTTAATAAACAGATTGGAGCAGGGATTTCAGCCTTACCAGCAATGGGAGGCAAGATGAATGACGATATATTTATGGCACAACAAAGACAGGCATTGCAAGGTTTAAATGGCTACATAAGATCGCAAAAACATTTATTCCAGTCTTTATATTTGGCGATGAACGCTTTTAAGCATGACACTAACTTTGGAAATATAGGTAGAGGTCAGTATGAAAAAGGCTTGGCAGAAGGAAAAATGAAATTATTTGAGGTCGAAAATCAAACAGACCTACCAGCTAATGTCGAGTTAGAGCCAAGACAAAAAATAATAGAGAAAGCAAAAGGTGATGAATGGTGGTTAAGTCCAGATAGTGGTGCATTGCAAATATTTACTAAAAGAGTTTTAAATACATTTGGAACAGCAAGTAGCCGTATGTTCTCAGCACTTGATACTCTCATCACCTCTGGTTCAGCTATAGCCCAAGAAGAAATAAGACATATAGAAATGATTATGTTTGATTATGTAAAAAGAGGAATAGATATTACTGACCCCAAAGTATTTAGAGAGATTGAATTAAGAGCAGAAGAGCTAACTAGAAAATCTATGCTAGACGTTGAGATGGCCAATGGAGATATTGTTAGAGGCGGCTTCTTTAATTCTGATAGCATGCAAAAAACATCTGATTATATAGCTTTTACTGACGATATAGTTGTTAAAAAAGATAAGAGAACAAGAGAATACGCTATTAGAAGAGCTAGGGAAAAAGGTATAACTGACCCTATGGAACTGCATCGTTTTGTAGAAGAGTACATGCAACTAGCCGACCCAGCTAGTGGAAGTGTAGATACAACAGCAGCTAACGAATTATTACCTGATGTAGCCAGAGAAAGAATGTTACCTTTTACTGGCAACAATTCAATGGGTGGTATAGATGCTTTTCCCTCTAAAGCTTTAAATGCCATACCTTATGGTATTCAGAAAACACAACAATACATTCCTTTAACTGGGCTTATGTTCCCTGTAAACAGAACTCCAACAAACATTATTAAGGGTTTGCTTAGACAGTTACCTATAACTGCTCCTATAGTTGACAGTTTTTGGAGAGATATAAATTCAGAAGATTTATTTGTAAGAGAAAATGCTATTGGAGAAATGGTTACTGGTACAGTCATAACAGGTCTTGGAGCATCTCTTATAGCATCTGGACAAATACAAGTAACTGGTGGATATGGTTTTAACAGGCAAAGAAGAGAAATGATGATGGAGCAAAGACGACCAGCATGGAGTATAAGGTTTAGAAAGGGTGACGGCACATATAGTGAGTGGTTTAGTCTTGAAGCTTTTGACGTACTTGGTAGTTTGCTTTCTATCTCAGCAACTTATAAAGATATGCTTGAGCAAATGCCAATAGAAGATTATATGCCAATAGATTATGACTCGACTAGAGGTTTATCTGGTCAGAAACTGGATAATGAAATACAAAGATTGCAAGACGTATCAATCGTAGCTGCTGCTCATTTTCTTAGATACTACAAAGCTGCTGAAAAGACAGTAACAAGTGTAGTAGGTGGTCAGCTAGATAAAGCATTATTCCAAAACTTAAATAAACTTTTAAAAATACTTAGGGATTTAAGTAAGGGTAATACTGATATGACTAACTATTATTCTGGAGCTAGAAGACCTGAGAGTGATTATGCCAGACAAATTGGTACTGGCTTATTAATACCGCAATTCTTAAAAGCATTTAGACGAGGTGTTGATAATAAAAGAAGAGTTTACGAAGACAGCGATTTACCAAGTATGTTTGGTTTTATAGATAATACATTCAAGGAAATAGGTACACAGTTACCATTTTTAAGCTACTTGTTTGACCCTGCAATAGATGAAATTACTGGTATGCCTATGACTTATTCAAGTTCTTATGATTGGTATAGAGTATCAAATCCATTGCATAGAGGTATATTATCTATGCTTAATCCAATGGAAGCATTTACACCAACACAAGAAAAAGATTCTGGTATGGCTGGTGTTATTTATAAAGAATTAAATAGACTACATGGCAAAGGTGCGTATCCACGATTTATCTCCAGAAATATATTAAGTAATATTGGCGACCCATTAGATGATAAAGAATTTAATAATTTCAAACGAATATTTACATCTGAAAAACTTGACTTCTTTGGTATTGGCCAGCCTATGACATTCCAAGAAGCATTGTATTACTTAATTACACAAGATGAGAAGTATTCTTTAATGCGTGACGTTAACCCTGCTTTAGTCGCTACTTCACAAAATGTTACTGAATTTGGCCAAGTAGCTAGAAAATTCCCAGAGCGTATATCGAATGAAAGAGAGCTAACTAAATTATCTAGAATAAAAGAAATAGCGAAATTTTATAAAGAACATGCTATAAAGGTTTATACACAAAATACACAAGGAAGCGGCAAGCAAATTAGTAACTCAATTAAATACATGGAAGATAAGGAGAAGAGATTAGCCAACAGAGATAGCTTACCAACTTACGGAGTTGATGTTAGTCTTAATGAATGGAGGGAAATTATTAATTCCTAGCTATGCCTTTTGCTCAATTTAAAGGTACTGGTGACAGTACAACAGTACAATTCCAGATACCATTTCCTTACGTCAAAAAAGACCACATTATCGTATCGCTCGATCAGGTAGCCAACACAAACTTTACCTATATCAATGATACGACTATTGTTTTTTCTCCTTTAAATTCAGTAGCTACAGCTACGCAAGAAACATCTGGAGCTCCAAAAACAGGAGTAGAAATAATTATTAGTAGAGAAACGCCATTGCTTAATGCGTTGGTTGATTTTGTTGACGGCTCTACTCTTACAGCTGCTGACCTCGATACAGCTGTATTGCAGTTGCTATATGGATTACAAGAGGCAAAAGACGATACAGACGCTGGTATTAACTTCACACCTGTAGGACTAGATGCAAGTAATAACCCAATAATTAATGTTCAAGACCCTACAAATCCACAAGACGCTACAACTAAAAAATATGTAGATGACAATATTGCTGGTTTTCTTAAGACAGATGGCTCTGTACCTATGGTCGGAGACTTTAATGCTGGTGGTAAAAAAATAACTAATGTACAAACAGCGACACAAGATACAGACGCAGTTAATTTATTACAACTTAATCAAGGTATATCTACAGCAAATACGGCTCAAAATGCAGCAGCCCAATCAGCAGATGAGGCTGAAGATTTTAGGGATGAAACTAAAGTCTTTAGGGATGAAGCTGAAACCTTTAAAGATAGTGCAGCAGCTTCGGCTGTTACGGCAGTTAATTTAGCTCGTAGGTCAGTATTTGTAGGTTTTAAAAAGCTAAGTGACGGAACATTGCAAATGACATATAATGAGGCCAGCGATACAACTGTTTACAAAGCAGAAGACTTCGTGCAAAATGGGGCTAGTCATGCCTACTTTTTAGGCGAAGATGTATTATCTACTACTGCTCCAAACGCCCCTAAGTTTTCGATTTCAAATTATCAAATGCTTAGAGGACATTTAGTTCTTGACATTTAATTATGGCACAAATTGATTTAGGAAAACTCAAGTTTACTTGGAAGGGTACTTGGACTACGCAAACTGCATACGAAGTTGATGACGTTGTTGAGTATGATGGCTCAACTTTTATATGTATTGCAGATTTAAACGCTTCTAATACTTCGACTCCAAAAGATGCTACAGCGTCTTTTCAATATATGCAGACAGGACTAGCGTTTAAGAGTGGATTTAGTGCGACAGTTACTTATTACAAAGGAGATGTAATTACATATAATAGCCAGACATTTGTATGTACAGCAGGGGGAGGGAACTATAACCAGACAATACAGCAGAAGCCAGCACCATATGATGGCTCATCTGATTGGATGTTGTTAACACCAGCACCAGCTAACAATGTTTTAACTACATCTGGAGATCTAGTAGTAAGAGATAAAGATAACGCAACAAATACTAGATTACCTGTCGGAACTAAAGGCCAAGTTTTAAGAGTTGCGGAAGCACCAAACCACGATATTCCAAATGATACAGTTCTGTTTTATAGCAGATTAGTCGTAAGCAATAGCCATACTGCTACTCTTTTGCATGGTACAGATTTTCCTCCATATGAAACTAAAACTTATGTGGTTACTGTGGCTGCTGCATCTAGTGGAGGTGGAAATAAATTTTACTTAGATGGTGTTGAAGCACCTTATCTATATTTAAGAGCTAACTCTGTTTATGTCTTTGACGTATCTGACGCTTCTAACCAGACACATGAATTGGATTTTGCGGTCAGCATACATACTGGCACAGTAAAACTATCTGACCAAGATGGTGGTTACGTTACAAGGTCTGGAAACGTAGGAACTGCTAACGCAACTGTAACTCTTAAGATGCCTCCTTACGCAGAAATGGTAACTGGATATTACTGTACTGCTCATAGTGCTATGGGTAGTACTATTGACTCAGGGCATGGTGGAAGTAGTGGATATGGAAATTACTCAGGTAATGTCGATCTACCAACTATTTATACTAACATCACTAATAGTGGGCCAACAGCTAGAAAACTTGTTAAAGGTAAAAGCTATACATTCCAGTTTTCTCCTACTGCTGCTCAAAGAAACTACGCCGTCAAAGATACAAATGATTCAGCTTATAACCAATACACTATTGGAGGAGCAGTTACAGATGGTGTAAGTCCAAGCCAAGTAAACACCACAACTACAGCTGGTGGATTCTTTACCTTTACTGTTCCAGAAACAGTAGCAACAAGTCTAGTAATAGAAGACTTTAGTGGCGGTACAGATGGACTACCTTTACAGATTATTGACAGAACATTCTTACCTACATATACAGGTGGAGATTTTGCAGAAAAGAATGTTTTAACTTCGATTAAAGATAACTATAGAGAAAGAACATCTAACATACTTCAGTTTAATAATTACCCCTGTATGTTTACCAATACATATACAGAGTCTATTAAGCCTTTACCAGAGTACTTGAAGAAAGCTGGTCGAGGATTAGGCTATGGAGGGTTTAGTGGTCTTTATAGGCAATATGGATTTTTAGCCCAGAGGGAATATATGGGCGGTGGTAATATGTGGCAAAACGGAAGTTATGATTATACCTATGGTGGCGGTATGGGATATGACGGACAAGACTGTGCTAGTGGAACTAGATGGTATCCTTCAGCTGGAAGTAGAGTACAGGGCTATAAGTTAAGACAAGCACTTGCTGGTAATCCTGATTATGCCCACCTTCTTACAGACTTAAATGGTAACGATTGTGGGATGTTAGACGCAAACGGAAACATCAGACATAGATTTCC
>CEOY01083146.1_pt1 | contig 13259 bp, 16 predicted proteins | sample 530591 | NCBI WGS metagenome assembly CEOY01 (sample SAMEA2620651, study PRJEB7988) | marine metagenome | biome: marine biome (ENVO:00000447); feature: surface water layer (ENVO:00002042); material: "saline water (ENVO:00002010), including plankton (ENVO:xxxxxxxx)" | depth 5 m
AGGATTATTACAACACCAGATACACAAACTTTTGATAGTGTACTTGTTACAAATCGCATACACATAGATAATTTCTTTAGTCAAGCAGGCGGCGACAGTGGTGTTCATATAGACAGCGCTTACATTGACACTCTCAATTTGCCTGACTGGGATGCATCAGCTTTAGGCAATGATTCAGCTCGTATAAGAACAATTAGTGCAGATCAAGGTTCTTTCAACAAGGTTCAAGTCAATCATATATTTGACGCTGATAGTGTTAGTATAAATAGACTTATTATGGATGATACAATAATCGATAGCATACAGCCGTTTCTTTTTGGTGATTCGCTTGGCACGTCAATCTTTGCTGCGTATGCATTACAGGAGTCAGGTTAATGCCTAGAAAAGTAGTAGTTGATCTCGTCGACGCTGTCGGCACATTTATGTCAAAGACAAATCTGATGTCCGATTATATAGGAGATCTTGATGATCTTAATCCTAACTTTGCAGCTAATTTTCATGATTCAAGTATTGTAAGCGCTTTAAACCTACTAAGCGAACAGTTTGACAGTATTTCAACTGCTATCTTTGGAGGTGGCAGTACAGATCTTCGCGTATCAAATTTTGTAGGTGATTCAGCTACATTTACAACTTTACGTGTTGGTCAACTTATGGCTGACAGTGCAGATATTGACAGTGCGTCAATTCAAAATCTTGCTGTTGGCGGAATCAGTGTAGATAGCGCAAGATTTAGAAATAATTTTGCAATTGACAGTATTGGTATATACGATGGCGGTACTCTTACAATTGACAGTGCTACACTTACAAATGTTGCAATTACAAGTTTAACACTTGACAGCGCAAGAGTAAACAGGCTTACGGCAAACACCGCGACAATTACAAAAGCAACTATTGATAGTGCAACAATTACTGATTTAAATGTTAGTAATCTTGAAGTTGACAGCGCTCATTTCAACGTATTATCTGCTGACAGCGGATTTATGAACGATCTTGTGGTTGACAGTGCTAATGTTAACAATCTATCAACTCGAAATATTATTATGAATGGACAAAACTTAGATAATCTTAAGAGATTCACGATTAAAAATGAAGCAGGTACAATCGTCCTTGACGGCTACATGCTTTCTACATCAAACAGTCCAGGTATTTTATAATGGCAGTTAAACGACCGCTGAGATTAGTAGACGGTCATCGATTTCGTGAGATGACCAATTTAGGTGGAGCAAGTGCAGAAATGTATTTGTTGCACCAACAAATTGCGTATCTTTATGCGCAAAATCAAACTGTAACCTTAAGTGTAGTTTCTAGTGGCGGCAATATTTCGACACCAATACAAGACACAAGGAAAAGCTCATCAGCCACCACCACTGGCTCTGGAACAGGTGATGCAACAGATGATGGAGCCGCCGAATTTCCAGCTCCAACAAACACTATCACTGTAAGTGGGGTTACTTACGATAAGGTAAGTCAATCCGTAATATCAGATCCTGGTTTACCAACCTATAGCATTAAACCAGTGATAGCTAATGGCGTAAACGGCGTTATAGAAATGTCTGAACAAGATGTAGTTGATACTTTTATAGATCCTGTTATTGACTTAATGGTTTCAGATACAACAGATCCTCGAGCAGGTGGATCTTATTTTGTTAGTACTGCAAGTTCTCAAACAAATTGTACAAATCTCGGTACTATCTTTATAGATACATTTGCAGACATATCTTCATATACTAATAGTGGAATTGAAAGCACTGGCTCCGTACAAGATCATAACACATCAACTACCTATAGTTTATTTCGAAATGATGGTGTTAACGCAGCTTATCCAAAACCACTCGTAATCGATGGAACATCCGGTCTTCGTGAAATGACAACATCAGAGTTTTCAACTTATTTTACCGCACTCATTAAAGCACATATATTTGGTCAAACAGGTAATACTTTAAGATATAATTTTGATGGTTCAGGTACAAACAGAGGAACTTTGATTACTGATCAGAGGTACGATAGTCAAGTAGAAGGCAATCGTCAGGTAGGTGATGAATATCGTTCGCAGAATTTCCCAACAGGTACACTGCAGCCTATAAGCACAACACAGTTAAAAGTAGAGAGAACGTAATGATTGAAGGACACACTTTTGTAACAGCTCGTTTTATGAATGACGATCGAGATATTGTACAAACTATATGGGAAGATAAAGAAGGCATTCAAAGGCCTCATATGTTTCGAGTTAATGATGATAAGAAGGCGTGGAATGATCTACTAAAGTTAATATCAGAAGATCAATTGCATGAAAACACGTACAACTATATAAAGAGATCTCAGGAAGATCTTGAGCTTATGGTGAAACAGCTCGCTGAAGGCGAAGGCATGAATTTGCAAGAACTGTTATCTGATGAAAATAAAACAATTGATTTTGTTATTGATTGGTTATCAGCTGATTATGACAATGAAAGGCTTTTTAAAATTAAGTTACGATTGTTTGAAAGAGATAAAGTTGTGAATAGCCAAGATAGAGTATTAAAAGCAAATCTAAGAAAAGCAAATTCTGCATTTGAAATTGTGGAGGCCTACTCGAAATTCTAAATGAAAAATATATTATGTGTTAAGTGGGGTGACAAGTACAATTCTTATGTAGAAAAATTAAAAGAACAAGTAGAAAATAATTGTTCTTATAAATTAAATTTCTATTGTCTTACTGACAATCCACAAAATAATTACGACATCAAATTGCCTGTAAAATGGGATAAACATTTTATCTCAGATAAAAATAGTTTTTGGGCATATAGAAAATGTTATATGTTTAATGAAAATTTGTTTCCTGAAATAGAAGGGGACGAATTCGTTTTCTTTGATCTCGACATATTGATTCACAGCTCAATTGATCCTTTATTTGAATTAGACATGAGCTCACCGTGGATTGTGCGCGGTTGGTGGAATAATATAGACAACTGTAAAAAGAACTATGGCAAACTTAAATCCACACCTCTTAATTCTTCTATTATTAGATGGAATAGAGGACAGCTCATGCCTATATACGATCAGATAAATAATAATGCAGATTTTATCTTCTTTACGTATCCTACAATCGATAATTATTTTAACCATTGTTGGTATAATATACATGATGAAGATAAAGGATTTCTAAAACCTTTACCTCAAGGTGTAGCATATTCCTGGTATAAAGGTAATGTATATCCAGCAGACATGGAAAAAAAGGTTCTTAGAAAAGATCATATGATATGTTTATTCAACAATAGCGCAGCTGGTGTTGATGAACATATGCATGAGATAAGTGAATTAAATGGACTATATTAAATACACACCTAGTACCTCAAACAATTGGTCTAGGGCTCAGACTGAAATAGCTAAACAAAGACCTTGGGCTATTGATAGAGTTAAAGATTCTATGACTGCTTCACAGCTTGAAAGTAAATTATATTTAGGCACTGAGTTACAAAAGATAGGTGTTGGTTTTAATAACGTTGCTGTAATAGGAGGATGGTATTGCCATATTCTTTGTTCAGTTTTATTTGATGAATTAAATTGCAGTTTTGTTGCAAATTATGAAATTGATGAAGATGCGCAATTAATTAGCTATAAGTTTAATAGGAGATACAAAGATGAAGGGAAATATATTTCAACTAAAAAGAATTTATTTTTAAATAATCTTCTTGACAAAAGACAAATTGAAAAAGGCCCTGTAGATCTTGTTATAAATACGTCTTGCGAACATATGTATCATATGTCATTACTAAAAGAGAAACAGTTTAAAGCCATAATATCCACTTCACCTCTTTTTGTTTTACAATCGACTGATGACAATCAATATGATGATCACATTAACTGTGTTTCTGGTCCTGAAGAATTAGCTGACCAGGCAGGATTAATTCATATAGAATATATGGGAACAAAAAAGTTAAGTAATGGTATGAATCGTTTTATGGTAATAGGTAAATGATGTACGCCAAGTCAGGAGACATACGTTGTCATATTGAGCTGAGCAATTATTGCAATGCAGCATGCCCTATGTGTGGAAGAAATCAGGTTTCCTCATCACATCCTCACGAACTTAAAATTAGAACTGATGTCGATAGTAACCAGTTAAGAGTAAAAGACATTAAAAAAATATTTGATGATAGATTTTTTGAAACATATACTCTAAGAACAATTAACATGTGCGGAAATCGTGGAGATCCCGCAACTGCAATTGATCTATTTGAAATATGTGAATACCTTTTTTCAAAGGAAAAAAAACTTTGTATCACAATTGCAACAAATGGTGGCCTAAAAACATCTGCATATTGGAAAAAATTAGGTAAACTCTTTTCTCACTATGGTAATAAATCAAAAGTAACATTTGGTGTTGATGGATTAGAGGATACAAACCACATTTACAGACAAAATGTAATTTTTAAAAGTGTGATGAGAAATGCACAGGCCTTTATTGATGGAGGCGGTGAAGCATGGTGGCAATACCTAGTGTTTAAACATAATGAACACCAGATAGGCGAAGCAAAAGAGCTGTCAGAAAAAATGGGGTTTTATAAATTCTTCATAGTTCATACTCCAAGATTTGCAACCTCACAAAAAAGAGATGGTTACAAGGTTTACAGCTACAAAGGCAAAACATATGTTTTAGAAACTGCTGATCCCGATTTTACTTCAAGGCAAGAGGCTCAGCGATATATTGACTCAATTGAAGCTGAGGAGATTAATTGCAAAGCAATCGCAAAAAAGGAATTTTATATTGATAATGGTGGTAGACTTGTACCATGTTGTTGGATAGGAAACTCATTGGATCACATGCTAGGACACGGTAAGAATAAACCCGTGAGAGATAGAATAATGAACATGTACGATCCGGATGAAATGAATGTAATAAAAAATGATTTGGTTGATACATTACAGCATGATTTTATTACTGAAACAATGCCTATGTCTTGGAAAACCATAAAAGGAGATGACTGTTCATCAAAAACATGTAAATCATTCTGTAGTAAAAAAAGGAATATAAGAAAAAATGCCCAGCATATCTAGTATTGCCAACAATGTTATAAATTTATGCGCAGAAAATGATGTGTTTTATCTTGAAAGCACGCTACGATTTCCAAAGGAATCAATTGATGAAGTGAAACAGGTTCACGAGGAAGGATATTTTGTTCGACACAGAGGTGGTGATAGTAAAGGATGGATGTCTTGTGCTTTACATGGCTGGGGTAAAGGGCCAAGACCGGAATATTATAGAACAATGAATCCTAGTGGTTATGGTTTTACAGAGGAAGAGGTTGTATATGGCTGGACAGAACTTGAAGAAATCGCACCAAGAACAAAAGAGTTTTTATTAGATAATTTTGATTGCTCAATTATGCGAAGGTCCAGATTTATGTTACTTGAGCCTGGTGGATATATTGTTGCACATAAAGATGGCGAAAATAGATCTATAAGTTCAGCAATAAATGTTTGTCTTACACAGCCAAAAGATTGTTACCTAAGAAGAGCAGATACATTAGAAGAGGTTCCATTTGAACCAACAAAAATGTTTTTCTATGATAACAGGGTTTTACATGAAGCGCAAAACAATTCTAATGAAAACAGATTTCACTTTATTATTCATGGTTATGGTTCAGATATAACAAGGCAAAATATAGTTGATAGCTATGAGAAAAAATATGGTAAAATCAAACTTTGATTCAATAGATGATTTTATCACTGAATGGTTTACTGATAGACATATCTATCAAAAGCATGAACATCTTGCCTTCATCATATTAGAAAATCATGATATACCATGGACTTGGTATAAGGAAAAAATGCTACAACTTCTTTCATGGAATATGCAAGGAGGAGTAACTGGTGCCGGTTCTGGACACCCTATGTATTTTTGTAAGGGTGATATTTTAGAGACTCTTACACAGGCAAAAAACGATGGTAGAACTCATGCAATGGTGTGCCAGATAGGTATGGTTCTATGTGGTTTTGCTGATCAAGTAGAAGTTAAAACACCTGTACAAAACTTCTATGAGTTTTCAAAATCAAATGAATTTATGAGAGCGCATATACTTGCTCATCCAGAAAAACCAGCCAAAATACATTTACAACATTTTGAAATTAATTTAAATAAATGGAATGGCAAGAATATTCTTCAGCTTGGTTCTGATTATAAAAGATCCGAAAAAAATATACATGATGACTACACTCCATACTGGATAGAGGTTCCAAATCAACCTAGAATAAATAATTTTTTACCTAAACAAAGAGAACAAAAATGGTTTACATATCCTCACAGGGATTATGAAGAACAAGAACAGTTCTTTTATGATTATATACAGACAGGCAAACGATCATATCAAGGCTCGAGTGATGTAATTATAAGTGCGTTATACGAAAAAAGAAGAAAAAGATTTTATTATGAAAACAATGAACCTTTAAAAGCACCAAATAAAAAGTATGACTTAATCTTTGCTCCAACATCAGGATTTATTGCTGAATTTTTATATGATAAATGCGGTCACGACAGTACAGAAATTATCATATATGATTATGATCAGTTGTTCCTAGATGTTAGAAGAAAAATTTTAAGTATGGGACTTGTAGGAAATGATTTACAATTATACATGAAACATTTACAGAAAAGTCATGATCCAATTTACCTTTTCTCTACAAATAGAACACCGAATCAATATGAAAGCATAGACTATAATGAAAAAAATATAGACAATTTTGAAATGCTAAGAGAAAAATTGGCAGACGGTGACGTAAAATTTATGCCTTGCAATCTTTTGGAGGATGATCTATCATGGATAGGTAATAGATCAAAAGATAAATCTGTTCTTTTTTATTCTTCAAACATATTTAAGTACTATATTGTTAATATGAATTATGATTACAAATGTATCAAGAAAAGATATAATTACTTAATGAAGCAATTAGAATTTAGCGATATGTTTGATCATATTGGAGCTGGTTATAAATGAAATGGGTATCTCCCTGGCCTTGTCCTATGCCATCAAAAAATATCTCAACCTCAACACAAGGATTTTATGAATTATGTTGTGAAGCCACACCATCTGGCATCCATGTAGATGATATGACCATAAGTGAATATAAAAAGTCGCAATATTTTACTAATGTTCAAAGGGCATTCAGTACAGATTTTCCTTGGAAATATAGTGAGATTAGAAGCGCATGTGCTAGTTGTCTAGTGAAAGAGGAACAAGGTGCAGTATCAAAAAGAATGCACGAGGTTAAAAGATATGAAAATGGAATTGATGAAAATTTTTTGGAATTAAAAATTATCGGCAACATATGTAATTATGCGTGTGTGATGTGTTCACCATATAGCTCCTCTCTTATAGCTGAGGAGGAAGGTGTTTACTATCCTCGTTATTTTGACATGTCAAAGGAATGGTGGGATGACTTTGATAATGTTGTTTTTGAATATAATCAAATTAGATTTTCAGGCGGTGAACCATTTATGTCGCCTACATTTAAAAAAATAATAAAACGACTTATCGATATAGGGCATACGGATGTTGACATAAAGATACACACAAATGGAAGCACAACAAAAAAGGTAATACAAAGAATAATTGATAACTTTCAAAGTGTTTCCTTAAATGTTTCCATAGATGCATGGGGTGTAAAAAACGAAATTATAAGAAAGCACTCAAATTGGGATGAAACAGAGGATAGGCTTTGGGACTTTGGAGCACTAGCATATAAAAATAGTAATTTTAGATTGGCATTTACTACATGCATTCAAATTTTAAATGTAGGTTACATACATGAATTTGATCCTTTTATTAAATCGTTTGGTTCCAAAAACATTAATTTTACATTAAGCAATACACTTAAGGATCCTGATTATCTAAATGCTTACTACTTACCTAAAGAAATAAAGCAAAAATATTTAGAGAATTTACCTAAGGAAAATTATCAAAGCAAAGATACACTGATAAATTTATTGGAAACAGAATGTAACGAGGATGTTTTCAGTTCGCACCTTGCAAGATTAAGCCTTAAAATTCCAAATTGGCGAGAATACTGGCCGGAGTTTTTACCTTATGAGTAAATCAATAGTTATAGCAATTGATATTTGGCCAGGTTTACACAGTAAAACAGTATCATCAATAATTAAAATTACAAATATAATTCAACCTGAGGCTTTTCTTTTAGCAACATACGGTAAAGATGGAAAAAGACCTGAATGCCAAAATTATCATCCCTTTATAAAAGATAGGATACAAGTTTATACTGAAGAGTTGATACCGGAAACATATAAAAATAGGGATTTTAAGAACAATTTTACCAACAGACATATAGATAAAAAAAGTTTGCAGAATATTTTGTTGCTTGAAAAATCATTTGATTTTGATAATATAATAATGATGGGAGGAGCCTGGAATCAATGTGTTCATCATAGGTCATATGGAATATTTAATTTAAAACAGGCATTACCTAATAAAAATATATTAGTCAATGAAGATACTGTCGTGCCAAGACAAAATTTTACAGGGAAAGAAACACACATAAACGAAATTAGGTTTGTGCATGTCTGAAAGAAAAATATACCTGGAAAATGGAATGTTGGTTAAAACCATAGATTTTGACATGAGCCACTATTGGTTGGATTGGTACCAAAAATTACATTTATATGAACCGGGAATTGTGGAGGTATATGGTTATCAAGACAGAAAAATATATATGGAATTTATTGACGGACAAGAGCTTTTTGTATCAGCAAATCATAAAACCATTGAACAGATGATTTCTATCTGTCAAAATATTCTAAATTTTTCAAAAGATAATAACATAAATTTTTATCATCATGATTTACATTTTAGAAATTTTTTAGTTGAAAATGAAACAAATAGAGTTGTGCTTATTGATCCGGACTCTTTTCATCTATTTAAGGGCGGTGAATGGATATGATAATTTGGGGTATGGTTGGAAATAGTCATGATGCATCAATTGCAGTATTTAATTGTAATGAGTTTCAAGAAATATATACAAGCAGAAATAAAGCACACAGCTATGGTATAATACATGAGGCCTATTATGTAAACAATAGATGGCCTGATCTTGTGGTATGGTATGAACAACCGTTTAAAAAGGCAATTAGACAATTATATGCGGGTCAACCAAAACCTTTTTTCAGAAACAAGGTAAAAAAATATCTAAAAAAATATGGCATCGCATGTCCTATAAAATATGTTGGTCATCATGAGGCACATGCTGCTCATTACTACAATAGTTCATTTTCAGATGCAACAATCATTGTCATTGATAGCATAGGTGAATGGGACACAACAACAATATGGCAAGCGAAAGCTGATAAATTGATAAAAAAATATAGCACCTTTTATCCTGACAGTTTAGGTTTATTTTATTCATCAATGACTCAAAGATGCGGTTTTATACCGCAAAAAGATGAAATGCTAATTGATCAGTCAAAAGGACACGTTGATCCAATTGTAAAAAAGGCAATGATGGATGATTTAATATTACCACATCTATGGAAACCTTTGTTTACAGAAAACATGCACAAAGGTATAGGTAACTGGAGGCCTGAATTTACAGAAAAAGAAATTGCGATTGCAGCACAAGACGTATTTGAAGATTTGGTAATGAAAATATCTGACTATGCAAGACTAAAATTACCTAGTAAAAACCTTGTACTATCTGGAGGATGCGCATTTAATAGAAGTGTTAGAAACAAAATAAATAAAATTTGGGATAATGTTTACTATCCATTAAATCCAGGGGACGCTGGTTCTGCCGAAACTTGTGTATTAGCTTATTTGAGGAATTCGTAATGTCTTATCTTTTAGCAAACGGTTGTAGTTATACAGATGCAAATTTTGGCTCTAGTACAGGAGAATATGTTCACACCAATGAGGAAAAAGACAAGTTAGGTATACCAAGAAGCAACTGGAAAATGTGGCCTGAATATGTCGCTGAAAAATTTAAATTACCACATGTAAATTTAGGTGATAGTGGTGGATCAAATTTTAGAATGTGTACAACATCAATGGAGCAGATACAAAAAGAAAAACCTAAAATATTGATGCATCTGTGGTCTAGCTCAGGTAGATTTAAGTATTATGAACAGAAATATCATGATAGCCAATTTACTTCAGCAGTATTTTATGCCGCGGAGCTCCTGAATCGTAATGGATATGTATTTTTAGAAGAGGGCGCGAAAACCGGTTTAAATAGAAAAAACGCACAGTTTGGTTTTCAGGCAATTAAATTATTTTATCCTGAAAAGCTTGAAGAGACCTTCAAATTTTATGAGTCGTTTCATGATGATGATGAATGGATACTTCAGCTGTTATTAGACTGCAGAAAAAAAATTATTGATGTTAATGAATTACCTGAGCCTACAGGTCCAATGGCAAGAATTATGCAACCGACACTGATGAAAACATGGATTCAATATATTAATTCTCGTACCGAAGCTGATCGAAATACATGTATTAAAATGGCAGATAATATAATAACCGCAGAGCTTCAACCAATTTTGCAAACATATTACATGGCAAATGCAGAAAACATTCCATTTGTGTCAATTTTTGGACAAGAGATTTCGCCATTTCAAATAAGCTTGAATTTTTCTAAAAAATTAAAACCATATAAAAATATTATAAAAGCTGCTCGCGGCCACCAAAGGAAGTTTTTTAATTTAATTGATAAGGACAATCTTAATAAATTTGATATCATAGTACTTTTCAATCAGTATTTACATCAAATCGCAAGAGAGAATTTAATCAATAACTTTGTCTTTAAAAAATTAGATGATCTAATAGCAGAAAAAAAATTTATTACAAAATGTTGGCCACCATTTGCGCCTTATGGGCTTAACAATCATGACATTGAAAAATGTATAACAAAAAATTGGAAAGAATTAAGCCACGCGGATAAGCACCCAGATCCTAACACTCAAAAATATATTGGAGATGCTTTTTATGACCTATATCAAAAGAATTATTCGTAGACTAAAATATAGGCTAAAGTTTATGTTTTACAAACCAAAAGAAGGTAAGCGTTTTATATATGAGGAATAAATGAAAATTGTTGCTGTCCGTATTGGCGATAGATACGGACCTGAATACGAAGAGTACTTAGAATCAAAACTACCTGAACATGAATTTATTTGGGTAAGAGAGCCAATACGAGAAGACGTGCTGTTACAATGGAATAAGATGTACGGCATGGCACTCGACATTGATGAACCAATTTGTGTAATGGACATTGATGTTCTTCTTGTAAATGATTATAAGAAAGTTTTTGATGCATCAATTAATCGTGGTGAATTTATAGCCATGCCAGGCTGGTGGAGAGATAGCGATCCTGAATACACGATCAATGGAGGATTTTTTAAGTATTATCCAAAAGATTGTAAATACATTTATGATGAGTTCATGTCAAATGTAGATTATTGGCAACAATATTATATAAACAACGGTATTACAAAAGGTCCTGTAAACGGAGAACAATACTTTGTGTTTGATCAATTAAATAAAAGATTGAAGCTAAAGTTATTACCTAACGCATGGTTCACTAGATGGAAAACTACATTTCAGGAAAGTGAAAGACAGCACAAATCATGGCAGTTTAATATCACGGAAAAATATAAGAATATAACAGGAAATGATTATATATGGATGGGCGATTGGCATCCTGATATAAAGTTTGTGCATTTTACACATGCCATGAATAAACCAACTGATTGGAAACATTATAAATAAAAACCATTTTTGTTATAAATAATAGTAATTCATAATGGTCGAGTTACTTAGTATCGGAAATGGAAAATGGCAGAATACGAAAAGTTTACGATCGACAAGGGATCGGATATCTCTATACAACTGGATCTTGTCGACCCTAGCGGAAACGCAAAAAATCTCACAGGTTACGACGCTGTAGCGAAGATGAAACGCAATTACAGCTCTGACTCATCCACCGATTTCACCATTGCAATAGTCCCTACCGAAGGCACTGTAACTCTTTCCTTGACAAATCAACAGACTGACGCTCTTAAAGTTGGTAATTACGTATATGATGTCGAGATCTCCTATGTAGATGAAAACGCAGCTACAATAGTCGAGAGAATACTTGAAGGAAAGATTAGAGTCAGCCCATCGGTATCGACTTCATGACAGTAACATATGTAAAAAGCGTCGAAGTTCTCGACACCACTCAGATTAAAAGAATTACGATCGGTACGCCAGTCCGAAAGGTTACTGGCGCTCAAGCGCAAGAGGTGGGTGATCTTACGAACGTTGACGCAACAGCGACAGTAGAAAACTCAATCCTTCAGTATAACGCTTTCACAGCCAAATATGAAGCAGTCACAACTGTAGAAGGCCTTACGATTGATGGAGGTACATTCTAGTGGCCACCATCAATAGAATTATTATTAAGAAATCCGGTTCTACTCGAACTATTACACCATCTAATAATATTCTTGTTAATGGAGAAATGGCTTACACCTATGCCGGACCTGGTGATTCGTCTGGCGGTGAACGTCTATTTATAGGCGCTGGTGGTAACGGTAATGATGGTTACGCCAACGAAGTTCATACTATAGGCGGTAAATATTTTACCGATATGATGGATCATGTACGTGGTACACTGACACCACTTAGTGCTATTACCACAGATTCAGATAATAAGATTGACAAACTGTTAATTGACGATCTTTTGCTGAATGGTAGAAATGTTTCAACAACTGCTGGTGACCTTTCTCTTGTTTCATACACGAATGAGATAAACGCTACAAACTCGCGAATTAAAAATGTAGTAGATCCAATCAATGCTCAAGACGCTGTCACAAAAAATTATGTAGACAATCAAGACCTTTTTGATTTTACTGGTGATGTACTTACAGGAAACGGTGAGGTCAATCCTGGTCAAAGGGTTGCAGTACTTGGTGGTGTAAACGCAAATACTCATGTAAGAGAAACAGGTACAGGAGTAAGTGTCACTGTCAATGTAGATTCTTCTGTAACTGATCTTGCTTTACTGACCGTAGATAATATAAAATTAAATGATGGAACGCTATCTACAACATCTGGAAATCTTACAATTGATCCAGCTGGTGGTTCAGTTCAGATTACAGGTAATCTACAAGTTGATGGTACAACCACCACAATAAATTCTACTGAACTTACTATCGATGACAAAAATATATTACTTGCTCAAGGAGCAAGTGATGCTAATGCCGCTGATTTAGGTGGTATAACTCTTGACGGCGC
>CEOY01076229.1_pt1 | contig 12912 bp, 16 predicted proteins | sample 530591 | NCBI WGS metagenome assembly CEOY01 (sample SAMEA2620651, study PRJEB7988) | marine metagenome | biome: marine biome (ENVO:00000447); feature: surface water layer (ENVO:00002042); material: "saline water (ENVO:00002010), including plankton (ENVO:xxxxxxxx)" | depth 5 m
CAAAATCATAGTATATGACTGCGCTGAACTATGTGGCGGTGATTTTAGTTTTACTCCATTAGAACCGCTTGTTAATTGTAAAGTGCCGTCCGCACCACCAGCACCTTTCACTTTAACTAAGCCAGTTCCTTTTCCAGCCAGCTTTAAACTTGCACTACTACTTTCTATTTCATCAACTTTTATTTTTGACATTTAATACAAAAAGTATTTCTATTATATATTATAAATATAAATTAAAATTATGCTTCCATATATTTATATAAACGAAATTCAGTAGGATTTATAAAACGGTGACTGCCATTACTCTGTACTATTGTTAGTGTTCTAAATTCATTATCACCAGTATAACTATTATCAATAGAACCTCTTGCTTCATGAAAGTTAAATTCATTGTTTCCAAATGCTCTTTCTCTTAATTTTGAATATAACCATGCATTTTTATCTCCAGTTGAAAATTCAAAAATGGAATTTGCTGTTGCTGCATTGGCTACGTTTGCTAGCCATTTTGTGTACAAATATGCTTGAGATCCAGAAACACCTAATGCATATGCACTATGACTAGTACCTGTTGTCATCCAATCTGCATAATAACCATCATATACAAGATTCTGAATTTGCCCTGTAGAGCTTTTGAGTAAATAGGTCATACCATCACTAGTTTGTGTGCTTCCGCCTGAATTACCAGTAGCTATATGTATCCCAAGTAATTTATATAAAGAATTATCATCTAAAGTAAATTCTATAGATGAAACAGGTGACCCACTACTAACAGTACTTGTAGAAACTAGTTTGAATGCAGCACCAGAAGTTGCAGGTATTGGATTCGGTATTCTTGCGGCTGGTACAGTGCCAGTAGTGAGTTCAGATGCGTCTAATTGAGTTAAGTCTGGTTCCGGTAAATCTGTGTATGCTAATTGGCCTACTGCTGTGCTACCACTACCTGTAATAGTATCAACTTTTAGAATTTTATTAGTAGATAAATTAATATCAGTTGCAGGCAAAACCATTGTATAATTTTGCGCTGTAGAAGGTGCTTTAATTTTTACTTTACTTAGCTGAAGTGTCCCACTAGCGTCTTCACCTGCTACTTCAAATACACCAGAACCATTAGGGCTTATGGTTAAATCTCCATTAGATGATAAAGATTCAATTTCATTAATTTTTATTTTTGACATATCTTTAAAGATTTTTTTAATATGATTATATAAAATTTGAATATTAAAGTCTATACCTTAACTTTCATTATATTTATATAGTAAGATTTGTGTATCTGATTGATAATAATTACTGTTGTTAGTTGTTAATCTAATTTTATTTATACTTTTTGTTGTACCGTTAGTCGCTTCATGATCAAACATTGAGTACGAATCGCAATAATTATATCGATAGCCAGGGGCATAATGATTAAGAATCATATAGTTGAAATATGCTTTAGTACTAATAGTTGCTATGAATGAAAATTCTGTACCCATATAACTTTGATTATCCCACGGTATAACATAGCTTTGTGTTTCGCTAAACTTATTAGTACCAGTATATCTATAATTAGTATTAATTATATTTGTTTGCGCTTGGTTATTAGTATCGAGCCATTCAAATTTTATATTGTCATTATTTGCAGAAAGTGTAATATTCTTACCGACTAATCTATATAAACTATTATCCTCTAAATCAAAATCAATAGTTGTAATAGTATTATCTGTTGATACTGTAGATTTACTTATCAAAACTAAGCCAGCACCATCAGTAGCACTTAAAGCGGCAAATCTAGCACTTGGCAATGTACCACTTGTTAAGTTAGATGCATCCAAATTAGTAACTGTTGCTGTTGGTGCATCTGCGTATTCCAGTTGACCAACAGCAGTTGCGCCACTACCACTAATACTTTTAACTTTTAAGATTTTATTAGCATCTATTTGATTGTCAGGCAATATTATTGTATAGTTTTGACCCGCAGCATCGTTTGGGCTTTGTAGTTTCACTCCATGTGATTGTGCTGAACAATTTAATTGGAGAATAGCGTCATTTGTAGCACCTTTAATTTCACATGCTCCATCAGCACCTTTAGCAGTAACTTTTACATTGCTATTTGTGCCGTTTGCTTCGATCTCATCAACATTTAATTTTGACATAATTTTAAAATTGTTCTTAAATAAATTCTAGTTTAGTTCCACTTGTAATAGTTAAAACAACACCAGATGCAATAGATAAAGGACTAACTGCATAATAGTTGTGTCCTGTTGTTGTAAAACTATTATTTACTTCGCTATCAGCTTCGATAAATATTTTTTCACCACCAGATCCTACTAACCCTCCTGATTTTATAAGATATAAATAAGATTTAGCTATCATAATTTTAAGTAAAACTAACAAAAGTACCATCTGTCACAGTAAAAACTACACCAGATGCAATAGCTAAGGAGGTTAAGCCAATATAATTTTTACCTGCGGTTGTTGTAAAACTGTTATCCATTGTATTTTCTACCTCTACAAAAATTTCTTCATTACCACCACCAACTAAACCACCTGCGCCAGTAGGCAAATTTGTTAAGTTTGCACCTGATATTGCTGGCAGTGGATCAGGAAGTCTTGCATCAGGTATTGTGCCAGATGACAAATTATCTGCATTTAAAGAAGTACCATCAATAAACCCTGAGCCATTTGTTAACTGGTTATTATTAGTTGGTATTGTTGGCTTATTAAATAAATCATTATAGTTAACAACATTAGAATTTGTACAAACACTATTACCCATGTGAGCATGTGATGAGCATTGATAATGCAAAACTATTGGGGTTGTATCTGTAACAGCTATCTCTGTATATGCCCCAGCCGTACCTGCTGTACCATTTGTAGTAACCCCTGTTGTATATGCTGTTGTCTTATCAGCTTCTAAATAAAACCGTAAAGGATGTCCAGAATTACTACTATCGGCTTGATCAAATCTATATGTCCTACCAGATGTTAATGTAATAAAAGGTGATTCATAACCATCAATTTTATAGCCATTACTTGATCCAATACCGTTATATCTATGTGCTGCAGTTTTACTTGAAACTGTGACTGTTAAAGTTTTTGTGGAACCAGTATAAGTTGCTTGTACTGTTGAGAAACCTTTAATATTACCATCATTTTGCAATGTCAAATCACCTGTAAAAGTTGGGTTAGTACTAGAACCAGGATCGACCCAACTTAAGTTTCCGCTTGCATCACTAGCTAATACATAACCGCTTGTTGTTGCGTCTGTAGCTGGCAAAGTCCATATAACATTTGATGTTACTGAGGATGGTGCTTTAAATCCAATATAATTAGATGAGTCAGAATCTAAATATCTTATTTCTTTTTGTCCTGATACAGTAAAGTGTTCTGATGATGTCCAAGAAGAAGTAGAATTTAACCAGCTTATAGTTTTATCTGTTGTACCTTTTAATGTAAGACCACCATTATCAGCAAGTGAATCTGAAGGGGTAGTTACTCTCCCTAATTCTATATTTTTGTCTTCTACTAATAAATTTTGAGTAGATATTTCTGTTGTTGCTCCATTAACGGTTAGATCACCACCTATTGTTAAATTTCCAGTTAGTAATCTATTTGTATCAGGAATTGGTACATAATCTAATCCTGACCATGCTGTGACTCCATCTCCGATTTTGAATTTTTTTGTATCTGATTCTATACCCCATTCCCCAGCTAATAATACAGTATTATTATTATTCCAATTACTTGCTGTATCCCTCCTCTGTTTTTGTAAAGCTGTTACTGTAATTGACATATTTAAAAAGAATCTCCTGCATCTATTATATTAGTTCTTACAGGTGTTGCACTACTATCTAAAGCATCTAATGTATTAGTTCTTATAGAATTTCCAGAATCACCAGCATCATAAATTAATTCCCCTCTATCTATAGGAATAGTTTGCAGTTCTACTTCTACATCCCATTTATTAGTTATAGAATCTTTTATAATTGGTGGTTGAGAATATAACCATGCAAAGTCTGATACTAATGGGACAGGTGGTGTTGCGTAGTCATTCCAAATAGATGAAGTCAAGAAAAATATTTCAAAGCTACCATTTTGTCCATCATAATGAGATCTAATTTGATTAACTTCAGTTTCATTTAAGTTTGTAAATGTAAGCTGTAATGTTTGTTGTATTCTTCTGTTACCTCTGCGAAAACCTCTGACAACTCCTGATAATGATGTGTTTAAAACATTTGGAAAATCACCATTTATATATAATCTACTAGATGGTATTAAAGATGGAAAATTTGCCATTTATATAGGTGTAGAAATTAATTCTATAGACAGTTTATATTTATTTGGCGCAGATATTTCAATATTAAGTGGTTTATTATATCTCCACTGATATAATGAAACGTCAACTGGTGGTGTTGTCCATTTTGACCATATAATAGAAGATAAGTCAAAAGAGTCAATACTACCATTTTGATCATTAAAATGAGTTAAAATTGTTTGAGTCTCGGATTCTGTTAGATGTTCGTAATTAATAATTAATATTTGATCAACTCTTTTACTACCTAATTTAAAACGAACATTTGCACCACTAATTGAATTAAAAATATTCTGTGGATAATTACCATAGCCTAAAGATGTACTTACAGGTTCTAAATTTGGAAATGTTGTCATTCTAAAATTTTAAAATTACCATTAATTATGTCATTAGATATAAGTGAAACATTATTATTATTAAGTGGAAAATGTGAAGCTTGTATTGTACTTACTCCATTAGTATTATAAGTAATACTAGTTATCTGATAAAAATCAGTCTCAGATCTATTATCACCAGCACTTGTTTCCCTTTGTAGTTCTAATTTAATTATATCAGTAGGTATTAAATCAGTTGTAACTAAGTTTGTAGAAAAAGAAACATCATGTGAACTATGTTTTCTTTTTGCTAATTCATATTTTGAATATAATATAGCGTGATCTACACTAACGCAAAATTCAGAGAAGTCAAATTGTTCTACTGGTGCGTCTATTTCTGTTGTTGAATATCTCACTGTAACAGTTTTTCGTCTTGCAACTTCAGTAGGAATACAATTAGTATAAATAACATTTGCAACAAAATCTCTTTTATCTTCTACATTTATAAAAATTTTTCTTAGCGAACCATTTAAAACATTTTGCTCTGTAAATGTAGCTGCAACCGTTAGTGAAGTTGTTTTAATTTGATTATTATTATCTAATGGTAAAGTAGAAGCAAATTTATATTTACCTCCAACTGACAAAAAAGCTAAAAAATAATAAGGTGCAATATTACTAATAAACTCAACAATATTAACATTTTTAGAGATAATACCATTAAAAAACATATTGTTATTACTACAAAAATTAGATAAATTTTGTAAATTTGTTACATCAACTGGAGCAACAATACTTGCAGTATTATTACCATCAATTTTCTTATATATTTTAAATAAATGCATTGCTAAATCTAAAAACTGATTGCTTGCTCCATTTAAATAATTAGATCCTGTTAAACCTTGACTATATAAATCACATTTTACGCCTTCATCATAAAAAACATATAATTGTTTTGTTTCACTGGGGAAAGTTCCAGAACTAGGATTTTCATATAAATTACCTGTAGTTGCTAAAAAAGTAATATCAGCAAAACTACTATTATCATCACTAGTATTTTGTATATTATTGCTAGTACCTATAAAAACTTCTTCTTGGACGCCTTCTAGAGTACCTGTACTAGCTGGTAGATTTTGATTAGTTTGGTTATTTACAGCAACAACGGTAACTTTAAAAACAAATTTTGTTCTACCATTACTAACTTGCAATAATGCTGGATCACTATTTGGTGATGCTAAATCAATATTTTGATTAGAGAAAAAATCTTGAACTAAGGATGTTATTGTGCCAACTGTTCTACCACCTATAAGATTATAATTTGAATCAAATCTAGCATTATAGATAAAAGTTGTTGTACCTGTATAACCTGTATAATTATTATATGCAGTTGTTATATTTGCCCCTGTTTCAGCATCAAAAATTTGATGGGTAGCAGTAAAAGTTGTATTAGATGTGTCGCCTGAGCCTCTTGTTAGTAAACGTAAATCAACATAATCTACTGCTAATTCATGCCTTAATTCTAAAGTGCTTCCACTAGTTTTTACTGTTGGATTTAAATAAGAATAAAAATCGTTACCACAAAATAAACCTGTACCATTTATAGGACATGTATTAGGTGAGTTTGTTAAAGCAGCTGCTGTATTAAATATATGATTTAATGTAATAGATTGATCATCAAGAAAATTAATTCTTTTTAAACCAGTAAAAGTTTTAGATTTTTCTGGACTACTTGCAACCTCACCTTGAGATATTACATATAATAATTTTTGATTGTGAAAATCAGTTCCAGCTTTAATAAGACTTGGCTTAATCCATATACCCCCAATGTTATTAACACGTTTTCCAAAAATTAAAGGTACTGTTTCACCTGGATTAGCAATTTTTTGTGAAACATCTAGATCCGCATTAGGATGTTTAAAATTTTCAAGACTTTCATCAAGTATTTGTGAATCTTGAGCTACTTTTGATTTTTTCTGCTTCCTTCCAAGAAAGGCTATTCCCTTATATACAGTTCCTATCGGAAGAGGATCTCCATGCCCTCCTATATATCTATTAGTTCCTTTAACAAAACCACGATCATCTAATATCTCATCAAGATTTTGTGTAACTGAATAAACCATAATATTTAAGACTCTTTTATATTAAGCATTATAAGTTCAAATAGTTGAGGTGGGACACACACTGTCTGACTTTTAATTTCTTTAATTTTCTTTTGTCCAGATAAAATTTCATTTTTATCATTTTTATAAACCCTTTTATTATCAATAACAAATCCTTTTGCATTAAAAATTTCAGTATCATCAGTCAAAATTGCATTAATTTCAAATGAAAATAATTGAATATTCATATTCCTATAAACCTCCCTAATAAATCACTGCTTATTTTTTTTGTGGGTATTTGTGCTTTTTGTTTAGAAATAGCTGGTGTAACATTCCAATTCACAGTAGTATCGTCTATCGTTGCATTATTTATTGTACCAATATATCTACAAACTAAATTAGCATTATTTGATAATTGTTCTAATCCAATAGGTTGTATATATAAAGATGCTATTACTAAACGATCACCTTCCATAGCAGTATTTGTTAAGTCTACTATTGCGCCTGTTGCTGCGATATTAACAGATAAATTATTAATATTACTTGCTTCAGTAGAAGCAAAACCATTAACATCAAAAGCTAAGTAACTAAATTGTACTGTTTGGTCTATTTCTGTATCTGCTGATAATGTTTGTGCTGATTGATAAAAATTTTGATGGGATCTTGTAGGTAATCTTTTACCATTACTATCTAAAACATTAGTTTTATCTTCATAATATTCTAAAAAAGTTAAGATATCAAAGTTAGCCATTAATCTAGATAATAAGTTACTCCACCAGCCTGTAAATAATTCATTGTTTGCGAAACACTACTTTGAACTGCGTTTTGTAAATCATTAGTGGTTACATAATTAGTATTATTCATTTGTACTACATTACCCGTCTGTATATTAATATTAGGATTTGCTGGTGTAGTTTGTTTTATCTCGAAACCTCCTGATGGCAGTTGAACAGCTTGCAATGAATTGCTACTTGGTTGTGCTAAAGTTTCTGGAACGCTCATACCAGCATATTTTGCGCCTACATTTCCAACACTAAAATCAGTTGTATTATATCCATCTGTTTTAGGTAAAGCTGCTAATATGTCATTGAGGGATTGAGTCTGTGGATTAGAATTTACTGCTGTTGAAGTAGTAGTTGAAGTAGTAGTTGAAGGAGTCGTTGTAATGTTAGTTGTAGCTAATGCAGATTGTTCTCCTTTTAACTTTGCTATCAAATTTAAAGCTGCTTTAATTGCAGATATAAGCAAATCAAATGGACGTAATGCGGCTCTGACTGCTATTTTTACAATATTAGGTAATCTGTCAAATGCATTTTTCGCCAAATCCATAGCATTATTAAAAATATTTCCAATAAAATCTATAAAAGGTTTTAAAAATTCTGCAATATTATTTATTATATTTCCAATAGAATCCTTTACTCCAATAAAAAAATTAACAATAAATTCACCAGCAGCTTTAAAACCACCAATTATTTGATCTTTAAATTTGAATATTAAAACTCCTAAGCCTATAATTGCAGCACCAATTAAAGCACCAGGTAGAAAAGGAGCAAATGCAGCAGCACCAGCAATTACTCCCGCCTTTAACGCAGCGAATTTGGCAACTATTCCAGCTAATACTGTGGCAATTTTAATTTTTGCAATTATTTTAAAAGAAACAACAAGCGCAGCAAGGGCTGTTACCAAAGTAAATGCTGCTGGTGCAGCAATAGCTAATGCACTTCCTAATAAAACTACAACACCAATAGTTTTTTGTACTGGTTCAGGTAGTTCTAAAAATCTATCTACTAGATCAGTTAAAACCTCAACAATTTTTTCTAAAACTTCTAATAATAATTTTGTTAACTCAGTTCTTAAAATTTTAAATCTTTCTCCTAATTGGCTAACGCTGTCATTAAATGTAGCCATTCTTTCTGCTAATTCCTGATCAAAGCTTGTTTTTAATGCTTGTATTGCTTCACTTCCTTGGTTCATTATTGGTATTAATTTTGCACCCATACCAGTACCAAATAGTTCAGCAGCATTTGCAGCGGCTAGTGTTCTATCATCCATATTTTTTATCTTGTCAGTAATTTCGAAAAACATTGTATCTAATGATTTTAGTGAACCATCTGCATTAGTAACACCTAAACCTAACCTATCAAAAGCTTCCTTGGCAGTACCTACTCCATCTGATGCATCTTGCATATTTTTAGCAAGTGTTGGAAATGCTTTACTTAGTGTATTAAAATCTGTACCTCCTAAATCAGCAGCTTGTCTTAATTTATCAAGTACTGGTACTGCAACGCCTGTTTTTTGACTCATTTTTTCTAATGAATCACCTAGTTGCAAAGTATCATTTACCATTTTCCCAATAGCTGCGACACCTAAAACAGGTGCAATTCCTTTTAAAACACCAAAAGCATTACCAGCCGCAGTTTTAAGTTTACTCATCGCTGAAGCTGTTTTGTTAGTAGATACTTTTAATTTATTTAAACCAGTTTCTAACTTTCCAATTTGATTTTGACCTTCTACTTTAGCTTTAATTGTATATGACGTACTTAAGTCCATTATTTATTTTTTTTATTTATTGTTTCTACTATTTTACCCTCTAAAACCTGTAAGTCAGCAAATAATTCTAAAGGTTTTTTTATATCTTTTTGTTTCAGCTTAAAAATCCATTCTAATACATTATAATCAAGGCCTAAAATTACACCTTGTTCTAAACGCCATTGTGTTTGAACCATTATGAATATTTCCATTGTTAGCCAATTATCAGGCAATATATAATAATCTTCTTCTTTTTTCTTTTTTTCTACAGTTTTACCAAATAGGACTGCATCATCTAAATGTGTTTCATCAATAATACGATCACCGCACCAAAACAACGCAGCCCCTTCTAGTTTTTTATTTTTTGTTTTGAAACCTCTTCAAAATATATAGTTACAAGCAAATTAGATAAACCTGCTATATCTAATACTTGTTTTTTTGTAGCTTTAGTAAAAGGGACAGGCTTGTCTCCATCAGTAATACCATCCCACCCAACTAGAATTTCATCTGCGATTAAATAATCTGAAATGTCAGTGCCGTCATATATACCATCGTTTAATTCTTTTTGTTTTTTTTGTGCCTGTAAAGCTATTTCATTTATTCTAGATTGTGGAATAATTTTAAATACAGCATCAAAAGTTTCTTCTTTTTGTTGTCCACCATCCGCAGGTGTTGTAAAAACAATAGGATGCGTAAAGGTTGCTTCTTTTTTTAAGATAAACATAAATTTTATATAATATATTCTAGGGTATACTTTTTTATATTAAAGTGCAACTACGTAAAAGCTAGGCTAAACTCATCTTGCCCTGCATCTGTTGGAGTCGCATAAAATGGAAGATTTAGCATTGTAATTCCATCGTTCTCTTCATAAGTTGGCTGTCCTAAATCTGTTTGTGGACAAGATACAGTGACAATATTTCCAGCAGTTGTTCCATGCACCCATGTGTTTGTGCCTGTTGATGTTGATGTAGCTGCTGTAAAAAAGTTTTTATCTGATAATGCAACAGCCTCTACAACCATTGTTCCAGATGGCCTACGGTCTGTAATAAGTGCTTCTTTTGTACCGCCTACTAGTTCCCTGTATATAACTTCATTAGCAAAATCTAATTCCCATGATTGTAAAGCTGCTGAAAAACCATGTACAGAAAAGCTAGATGTATTACCGTTTTTAAATAAAATGCCATCGGGTTGTAATGTTTTATCAACTGTAGGTAAGGCAGTATCAGTTGGCGCAACAAATATGCCTTGCATCTCAAAGTTTATGCGAGGTATTTCATTAACATTGCAAACTATTGAAAATGTACCTCTTGCACCTGTAATTTTATGCAAAACGCCATCATAGTTAACATGCAATGTACAACTATCTTGTGTAGCTAATGTAGAGGGCGTATAAGTAACAGATGTAGATGTTACAGTATTGGCAGATAGTCCACATGATTTAAGTATAGAGTCATACTTCGGGCTAGTTCCAGCCGAGCCACTTCCCACCATAAACACACCAAAGCTTAGATTAACTCTTGTATTAGCCAATAATCTAGGATAATTACCAGCATAAGGCCTAATAGTTTCAATTTCTACTTCATCACTGGCTAGTGGTTCAACTTCCAGATCAACTACTTCTACATAATCAGATGAGCCTGTTGGATTTGAATCTGTATTATAGCTGCTTTCTATTTTTGCTAATAAAGATCTTTTTCTATGAAGTTTTGGCATTTACCTAATGATCACTATGTTTATATAATAAACCTTTATAAGAATTATGTAAGTACTAAGTACTTAGATCGTCAATATTTGTACGATAAATAATTTCGTAATTACATTCTACGATTAAACCACCTAAATCAGAATCTAAAAATTGAAAATTTGTGGTAGAAGGTTGTATGTCTATAGCATTTCCGTTTAGAGATAAATCTGCCATAAGTTTAGAATGTAGGCTTTCTACTACTGGATCTGCTGTTTGGTGGGGTGTTGAGCTAACAACATAAACACTAATAGATACAGTTAGAGTATGATGAAGTGTTAGTAAAGATGTATTTTGTTCTACCGTATCGCTTTGTGGTTCTATTATTAAGCTTGGCGTTTCAGATCTTGTAAAAGCTGTTTGTCTAGCTCTAAAAATACGGTCAGAAACTCCTGTTGTACCAACTAAGACTGAACTTATCGTTGTTAATATTGTTTCTCTTTTTGTAGTCATTAATTTTTAGATAAGCTTAATCTGCAAAATGTACCATCATTTTCTTTTTTTATATCTCTTACTGTAAATGGAATACTTTCAACAATAATACTATCTCCAGAAACTAAAGATCCGAAAATTGCTGTACGTGTTGTTAGTTCATATTCAGTGCTTATAAGCATATCGCCTGCAAGTATTTGGTCAGGTTGTTCTAATACACCTAGTCCAGTATTACTTCCAGCGATACAGGTCACACCAAAATCACCTAAATAAACATCTTGTGTAGTTGCATCTTCTGTAAAAGGCATTTATTTTTTAGATTCAGATTTCTTTTGTTTTGCTGGTTGTTTATATTCTTCAACTTTTCCAATAGTTATTAAAAAATTTGCATCAGTTGTAGAAATATCATAAGTTTTGCCAGCTTCTAAACCAACGCCACTAGCACAAACATTTTTAAGACACTTAATTTTCATAAAAAAAGGGGGGGGTGTAATACCCCCTATATTAAACTATTTATGTGGTTACGTCTAAGATAGCTGCAAATGACTGAGCATGACGAACAGCAACATCAAAAGCAACTACACCCTTAACAGATGTTAAGTTTTTAGCGAAATCATCGGAATCTTCACCAACAGTTATTTCAATACCAGATCCAAAGAATCCTAATATTGCCTGTGAGAAGTCACCCATGACTACAGCAGAACATTCACCGCTTGTACTACCTTTTGTAAGGTTAGATGGTACTTGGTTTGTCATTGCTAATGGATAACCATTTACATTTAATGGTGTACCGCCTCTACCAATCGCTGTAAGATCAGTATTAACTAAGAATGCACCATCAGTAGAACTAGATCCACCCGCTCTGAGTTTCTTTAATGCTCCAATCACTTTAGCGTTGGTAACGTAAGCGATATTATCAGCATTAACACCAGCGTTATCTTCCATAATCGCTGTTTCAAGATCTACTAATGCTTCTACAGTAATTGCACCTCCATTAGTACCCATTGCAACAGAACCAATACCTGAAGTTTGCATAATACCTGTAGGCTGACCACTTGAACCAGTACCGTTTAAGATTCCTAGATCAATTCCAACATTAATACCATCTGAAATATCTCTACGTACTAATTCTTCTATGCCTGGTGTGGCTTGAATTAGCATATTACGAGAGTACTTAGATAATGTACCAAGAGTTTTAGGTGTCATAGAAATCTGATCAAAAGTACTTTCTGATTGACTTAAAGCACCAGTTTCAGATGATAGATAACCAGTAGATGCAACTCCTGATCTTCTAGGTATTGCGACATCCCCTACAAGTCCAGTAAGTGTTTGAACCCCCAAAGAAACCATGACCGTATTATTACGCAACGCCTCGGTGAAATCATCTGCTAAAAGATCAGTAGCAACAATGTTGCCGCCAGTGTTAGCACTAGAAGTAACATAAGTAGCTCTTTTTGCCAGTGCAGAAAATGGTACAAATAATGATCTACCATTTGTAGATCTTTGTGA
>CEOY01021671.1_pt1 | contig 12507 bp, 15 predicted proteins | sample 530591 | NCBI WGS metagenome assembly CEOY01 (sample SAMEA2620651, study PRJEB7988) | marine metagenome | biome: marine biome (ENVO:00000447); feature: surface water layer (ENVO:00002042); material: "saline water (ENVO:00002010), including plankton (ENVO:xxxxxxxx)" | depth 5 m
TCTAGTCAAGATAACGAAAAACCAAGAATTCTTGGTGAATCTGATAATTTAGGTACATCTTCAAGCTAAGGAAGAATGATAATATCGTAATTTTCAGACTTTGCGCCATAAAATAGTTACAAAAAATATATTAAATGTTAGTATTTATAATTGAGTTAAATAGGAGTTTTTATGTTTAGTGTAGATACCAAAATTGCAGGCTTTGACGATGAATTAAACGAAGCCATCAAAAGAGAAATTAAACGCCAAGAAGAACATGTAGAGCTTATTGCTTCTGAGAATTATACGAGCCCTCGAGTGCTTGAGGCACAAGGGTCTGTATTAACTAACAAGTATGCAGAAGGGTATCCCTCTAAAAGATATTATGGTGGTTGTGAAAATGTTGATGTTGCAGAGCAACTCGCTATCGAAAGATTGAAGGAACTTTATTCATGTGACTATGCAAACGTTCAGCCTCATTCTGGTTCACAAGCAAATGCTGCTGTTTATTTAGCTCTGTTAAATGCTGGTGATACAATTCTAGGAATGAGTCTAGATGCTGGCGGTCACCTAACACATGGTTCTAAGGTTAACTTCTCAGGAAAATTATTTAACGCAATACAGTATGGTATTGATGATAATGGTTTATTAGACTATGAACAAATTGAAAAATTAGCTACCGAACATAAACCTAAACTTTTAATTGGAGGATTTTCTGCATACTCTCAAATAATAGATTGGGAGAGGATGTCTGAAATAGCTAAAAAAGTTGGCGCTTATTTTTTAGTAGATATGGCGCATGTTTCTGGCTTGGTCGCAGGCGGAGTCTATCCTTCTCCTGTACCTTATGCTGATGTAGTTACTTCGACTACACATAAAACTCTTCGAGGCCCAAGAGGTGGTATAATTATTTCTAAATCTAACCCTGAACTAGAGAAAAAATTCAATTCCTTAGTGTTCCCAGGTACGCAAGGAGGCCCTTTAATGCATGTTATCGCGGCTAAAGCAGTTGCTTTCAAGGAAGCACTTGAGCCAGAATTTAAAATCTATATGAAAAATGTTGTTAATAATGCTGATATTTTAGCCAAAACAATAATTGATAGAGGGTATGATATTGTATCAGGCGGTACTAAAAATCATCTTATGTTAGTTAGTTTAGTCAAACAAGGCTTAACCGGCAAAGCTGCAGATGCCGCTCTCCATAAAGCTAATATAACCGTAAATAAAAACTCTGTGCCAAATGATCCACAAAGCCCATTTGTTACAAGCGGCATAAGATTAGGAACTGCTGCTATTACAACAAGAGGGTTTATGGAGTCAGAGACTAAAATTCTAGGGAATCTAATATGTGATGTTCTTGACGATATTGAAAATGAAAAAAATATATCATCAGTTAAAGAAAAAGTTCTTAATTTAACATCTCAATTCCCCGTATATTCTTCTGACAAAAAAGCTGTAGCTTAGGAGTTCATGATGCGTTGTCCTTATTGTGGACACGCTGTGACTAGCGTGATTGACAGCCGCCTTTCTCAGGAAAGTAATACTATCCGTAGACGAAGAGAATGCGAAAGCTGCAAAAGAAGATTTACCACACTAGAATCTGCTGACCTATCATTTCCTCGTGTTATAAAATCAGATAAATCAACGGAATCCTTTTCTAAAGATAAAATAAAAAATGGTGTTGAGTTATCTCTTGAAAAACGTCAAATAAGCTATGATGATTTAGAAGAGACACTTAATTCAATATATAATCAGTGCTTATCGTTTTCTGATAAAGATATTCCTTCTAGTGAGATTGGTAAAATTGTTATGGCTGAGCTACTAAAACTGGATCATGTTGCATATTTGAGATTTGCATCTGTATATCTGAATTTTGATGATATGGCATCATTCAGAAATGTTATAAAAGTTCTAGAAAAAGATTTATCTCCTGAAATGAAGAAAAAACAAATCAACTTATTAGATGATGAAGATGGATAGAGATTTATATTATCTTCATAAAGCACTTTTGCTTGCAAAAAAAGGCATTTACTCCGTAAACCCTAATCCAGCTGTTGGAGCAATAGTCGTTAAGAATGAAAAAATAATAGGTATGGGTTATCATAAATCCCCTGGTTCAGCACACGCAGAGCAGATTGCTCTTAAAAAAGCTGGGGATAACTCAGCAGGAGCTACCCTTTATGTTAATCTTGAGCCCTGTTGTCATCATGGTAAAACTCCCCCATGTCTTGATTTGATTATAGAAAAAAAAATTAAACGTGTTGTTATTTGTCAAAAAGATCCAAATCCATTAGTTAATGGTAAAAGCATTAAATTATTAAAAAAAAACGGAATCGATGTAAAACTTGGTCTTTTAAAAGATGAGGCAGTTAATTTAAATAAAAAATTTAATCATTATCATCTATATAATCGACCTTATATTCTTGCAAAAACAGGAATGTCATTAGATGGTAAAATTGCAGATTATCGTTGGAATAGCAAATGGATTACATCTCCTGCTTCAAGAAATGATGTTCAAAAAGAGAGAGCAATGTCATCAAGTATCTTAAGTACCTCATCGACCATAATCAAAGATGATTCAAGATTAAATGTTAGAAAAAAAGAATATCTCTCCAAATTAAAAATACAACCACCATTATTAATCTTGGATAGGAAATTAAAAATTCCATTAAGCTCAAAGATTTTTAAAGATACATCAAGACAAATTTATATATTTTCATCAATAAATACCAATAAAAAGTATAAAAGTAATGTCATACTAGTGAAAACTCCATCTAATAATCAAAAACTTAACCTTAAATTTATTATTAAATACGTTGCATCACAGAATATTAATAATATATTCGTTGAATCTGGTCCAAATCTACTATCATCTTTAATTACAGATAACTTAGTAGATGAATTTCTATTCTATATTGCTCCAAAGATCCTCGGTAATAATTCAAAATCTTTTAATTCAATTACACATATAAATAAACTTTCGCAAAAAATTGATTATCATATAAACTATATTGAACAAATTAATAATGATTTAAAAATGAGTCTAACCAAATAAATGTTCTCTGGAATTATTGAAAAAACGTGTAATGTTAAAAAATTAGATTTATCGTCTAATCCAATTAGATTATATATAGATTATAATAAGCACCAATTATCACTGGGAGATAGTGTGGCAGTAAATGGTACTTGTCTCACTGTTTCTTCTATAGAAAATCATATTGTAATGTTTGAGCTATCTAGTGAAACAATAGAGAAAACTAATCTTGGATTGCTGACAAATAAATCTATGGTTAATATAGAATTACCACTAACACTTAACAAACTAATCAGCGGTCACCTTGTTTCTGGTCATATTGATACGGTAGTTGAAATAGTTTCTATCAAAACTGATGGGGAATGTTTGAACATAGTTATTCAAATGACAGAAGCTATGAGACCATTTATAGTACAAAAAGGATCAATAACGGTTGATGGCGTTAGTTTGACCGTAAATAAAATTACAGACTCAACTATTGATTTGATGATTATTCCTCACACATTCAAAAACACAACTATGAAGTATTACAAAGAAGGACAAACCGTAAATATTGAGTTAGACTATATTGCAAAATATATAGTTAATATGAGTAATATAAATGACAATTAATTCGACATCAGAAATAATTAATGCTCTCAAAAAAGGCGAGATGGTTATTATCATGGATGATGAAAATAGAGAAAATGAAGGTGATTTGGTTATAGCATCACAATTTGTGAAACCTAAAGATATAAATTTTATGGCATCTTATGCTAAAGGATTAATATGTTTGACGCTTACGACTGAAAAATGTAAAAAACTAGGGTTGCCTCTGATGAATAATTTAAATGATAGTCTAAAAAGTACAAACTTTACAATCTCAATCGATGCTGCAGATGGAATTACAACTGGAATATCCGCATCAGATAGAGCAAAAACGATCCGTAAAGCTGTTGAAAAAAAATGCAGACCAAGCGATTTGGTTCAACCTGGTCATATTTTTCCGCTTATGGCAAAAGATGGTGGTGTATTGATAAGAGCAGGTCATACCGAGGCTGGTTGTGATCTAGCTAAACTTGCTGGATTAGAACCTTCAGCTGTAATTGTTGAAATTTTAAATGAAGATGGTTCAATGGCTAGAAAGAAAGAGCTTCTTAAATTTTCACGTAATCATAAACTTAAAATAGGAACAATTGATGATTTAATCAAATATAAAATTGCAAATGAAAAAACAATTGAAAGAATACATGAGTGTGAAGTTAGTACCGAGTATGGAGATTTTAATAGTATCTATTATAAAGACGTGCTTACAAATCAAGTACATTTTGTAATGATAAAAAATAAAATAACTTCTAATAAACCGACTGTTGTAAGAGTTCACGTTCAAAATACTTTATTTGATACATTTAAAATTACATCGGATACTAGTTGGTCATTTGAAGATGCGTTGACTAAAATCTCTAAATCGTCACAAGGAGCATTTGTATTTATTTCCTCGCCACTAGATTCGTCACATATTGATCAAATAAGCGCTATAAAGAAAAAGAATCAATCAAGTAGCAAGTATGACTATAGAACAGTTGGCATAGGTGCTCAAATACTGAATGATATAGGAGTAAAAGAAATGATACTTTTGAGTAAACCTAAGGTCTATCATGGTATTAATGCCTTCGGTCTAAATGTAAAAAAATATTTACAAAAATGAAAAAAAATCAAATAAAGAGTAAATTGTTAATCAACAAAATTAAATCAACTGGAGAAAGTGATTTAAATAATTATTATAATACTAAAAAGCCTATTATTTTTATAATTAAGAGTCTTTATCATGGCGATATTACAGATAGCATTGCATTTGATTTTATAGACAATCTTCCAGATGAATATAAAAATAAAGTGATAGTATTTGAGGTTCCAGGTGCATTTGAAATACCATTAATTATTAAACAAACACTTGATAAGTATCGAAAAAAGAATAAAGAAATATATATACTTGCGCTTGGATGCGTTATTAAAGGTCAAACAAAACACGATGAATATATTTCATCTACAATAATTAATGCAATTAGAAATCTTAGTTTGGAATATAATACATTTATCATAAATGGAATACTTACTACACTTACAATAAAACAAGCAATTGAAAGGGCCGGCATAAAACAAAGAAAAGGAAAAGAATACGCAGAGGGATTATCGGTTATGTCACAATTAATCAATAAACTAAGATAATGTTGTGGCTAAAATAAAAAATAAAGAAAAGACTCTTGCTCGTGAATCATTTATCAAAATACTTTATCAACATATTTTGTCTAAAAATACTATAAATCAGGTCCGTAAGGATTTTATCGATAAGAGAGCATATGATGATGAATATTTAACTAATTTGTGTATTTTTTATGAAGATAATCATAGAGAAATAGAAAAAATACTGAGAGATATCATTAAATCTCCAGTAAATTCATTAACAATTATCGATCGATGTATACTATCACTCTCACTTATTGAATTTATTTACATAGATGATTTATCTAAAAATATAATTATCAATGAGGCGATACTATTAGCAAAGAAATATTCATCAGAAGATTCATATAAATTCATTAACAAAATTTTAGATAGAGTTAAATAAATGAAAATAAAAAATGAATCTGATTTAATTGATCATATTATAAAGAAGACTCAGATATCATCGAATGATGTTATTAAATCAATCGGAGATGATTGTGCTGTAGTAAAATCAGGTAATAAGTATCTTGTTATGACAACAGATACATCATTAGAAGGTCCACATTTTACAAGAGACTATACGCCTGAAGAAATTGGGTATAAAGCTCTTGCAACTAATCTAAGTGACATCGCAGCCATGGGGGGAATACCTAAATATATCCTTATGGCAATAACTTTACCAAAACTTGATACTTATTGGATTAAGGGTTTTTATAAAGGAATTAATACACTCATAAAGAAGTATAATTTGTCATTAATAGGAGGAGACACCAATAAAGGTAAGCTAAGTATCACTATACAAGTTATAGGGGAATGTAAAAAAAATATAATGTATAGATCTGATGCGAAATTAAACGATGATATTTATATAAGCGGGAGAATAGGACTCGCTAGAACTGCTTTAATGATAAAAAAAATGAAAAATAGGGATGATTTAAAATATTTTAAAAAATATCTTCATAGACCAGTTCCACGTATTGAGCTAGGACAAGAATTATGTAAAATTGCAAATGCATGTATAGATTTATCAGATGGCCTATCGAAAGATTTGGGATTAATATGCAAAGCTAGTAAAGTAGGAGCAAACGTTGATTTAGACAAACTTCCTATATTGAAACGCTTATATTCCGTTATACCAAAAAAGAGAATTTATGAGGCTATTATTGGTGGCGGAGAAGACTATGAATTATGTTTTACAATAAACAAGCGCTACAGAGATAAACTCAAAGAAATATCTCATAAATTTAATATACCTTTAACTCGTATTGGCTCAATTACCTCAGGTGAAATAAATTATTATTCAAAAAATAGTTTAATAAAACTTAACATAACTGGCTTTGATCATTTTTGCAAATAACCTATGGTATGTTTACACCCAGCCTGTTTAAATAATTTCTCAACTTTATTAGCGGAAGCCCAATAATTGATGTTGGATCTGCGCCTGAAGTCTTTTCTATCAATGATATTGCAAGACCCTCTATTTTAATACTTGCTGCACAATTAAGAATATCCTCTTTGTTTATATAAGAGTGAATTTCATCTATACTTAACTTTCTCATTTTTACATTATAATTAGTTAAGCTTAGATATTTTTTGTGGGCTGATGTGTCAATGACACATAATCCCGTTTTAAAAACAATATTTTTGTTGGAGATAGCCTGTAATTGCTGAATCGCTACACTTTTTGTAAGTGGTTTGCCATAAACTTTATTACCTAGAACAGCAATCTCATCAGATCCGATAACAATAGAATCCCTCTCATTCTTTGCTATCTTTAAAGCTTTTTCATATGATAATCTTCTTACAAATTCATCAACATTTTCGTTTTTTCTTCTACTTTCATCAATGTCGGGTGATTTAGTAGTAAATTTGATTTTAAGTTGATTTAGTAATTTTTTACGATGTTTAGAGCTTGATGCTAAGATGATTTTTCTCATTGGAATATTTTACTACTTTTTTGTAACGATACTACCAAATTCTGTTGTCATCACGATTATTTGACTATTCTTCACTATATTTATAAAAAAACATATATATAAATTGCCTCATCATGTTTTTTTGCTTAGAATACCTAAAGATTATATACTGATAGTATAATTTGGATAAAAATCATGGCAGTTCAGAAAAGTAAAAAATCAAGATCAAGAAGGGACATGAGACGATCTCATGATAACCTAGACGGGCCAAGCTGTTCGGCGGATAGCACAACAGGAACAAAACATCTCAGGCATCATATTAGCAAAGATGGATTTTATAAAGGTAAAGAGATTTTCAAGCCTAAAGTAAAAAAAGATAAGCAGGAAGAGCAACAACAATAATATATCCATATCATCAGTATGCAAAAGACTATAACAATAGCGTTAGATATGATGAGTGGGGATCATGGTTTAGAATCATCTGTACCTGCTGCCCTGAAAAGTCTAAGTAAACATCAGGAGTTAAATCTGATTCTTGTTGGTGATAAAGATAAAATTTCAAAAATTTTAAAAGATTCTGATATAAAAAAGTATTCTGATAGATTAAGAATTAATCATACTGATGAATTTATTCGTATGGATGATGAAGTTTTGAATGCAATTCGATATAAAAAAAATTCTTCTATGAGATTATCTATAAATTTAGTAAAAGATACAACTGCACATGCCTGTGTAAGTGCTGGGAATACTGGAGCACTAATGGCATTATCTAAGATTATTTTAAAGACCATGGACGGAATAGATCGGCCGGCGATTTGTACAGCTTTGCCAACGAAAAATGATCTAATGCATATGTTAGATTTAGGAGCAAATATTGAGTGTAGTGAAAAACACCTATTTCAATTTGCTATTATGGGATCCGCTTTAGTCCAATCTCTTGAGATAAATGATAGGCCAAAAATTGGACTACTTAATATTGGTTCTGAAGAATTTAAGGGTAATGAAATTATTAGAAATGCATCGAACCTAATCGATAATTCGCCGCTTAATTATTGTGGTTACGTAGAAGGCGATGATATATTTAGCGGGAACTATGATGTAGTAGTTACTGATGGTTTTGCTGGTAATATTGCTCTTAAAAGTATCGAGGGTGTTGCAAACGTAATTAAACATTTTATTAAAGGAGAGTTCAGTCGTAATATACTTACAAAATTGTCTGCTTTGATATGCTATCCAGTGATGAAAGCTGTTAAAAAGAAGGTAGATCCTAGAAGATATAATGGCGCAAGCCTCCTTGGCCTGAATGGAATAGTTGTAAAAAGTCATGGCGGTGCAGATTCATTTGCATTTCATAGGGCGATTGAGACTGCTTATTATGAAGCACGTAATAATATTCAAGAAAAAATTAGATCATATATAGAGAGTAAAATAAATAATGACTGATTTATATTCTAAGATAGTATCTACTGGAAGTTATCTTCCTCAAAAGATCTATACAAATCATGATATTGAAAAACTTGTGGATACATCTCATGATTGGATAGTTGAAAGAACAGGAATAATTAGTAGACACATTGCCGATGAAAATGAGTCCAGCGTTGATATGGCATACGAGGCATCTTGTAAAGCTCTAGAGAGGTCTAATCTTAAAAATAACGATATTGATTTAATAGTGGTCGCAACAACCACTCCGGAAAGAAAATTTCCAAGTACCGCTGTTCTTCTACAAAGCTTATTAAATAATAATAAAGCCTCTGCATTTGATGTGAACGCAGCTTGTACAGGATTTATATATGCATTAGATATAGCGGATAAATATATAAAGGGTGGTTTTGCTAAAAATGTTTTAGTAGTAGGAACAGAAAAAATAACATCATTAATAGACTGGAGCGATCGTAATACTTGTGTGCTTTTTGGAGATGGTGCCGGAGCTGTTATACTAACAGCCTCTCAAACTCCTGGATTAATATCTAATACTATTGGATCAGACGGATCCTACAAGGATTTATTAACAGTAAATACTGACACTGAGGTAATTGAAATGAGAGGTAATGATGTTTTTAAAATTGCAGTTAATACTATGGGTAAATTAGCAAAAAAAACATTGGAAAATAGCGATTATAGTGTGAATAATATCGATTGGCTTATACCACACCAAGCAAACAGTAGAATCATTAAGGCAGTCGCTAAAAAAATTAATCTCTCTGAAGATAAAATAATCATGACAGTCGATAAACATGGTAATACATCAGCAGCCTCAATTCCTTTGGCTTTAGATTATGGAGTCAATACCGGCATGGTTAAAAAAGACCATTTGATTATTTTTGAAGCTTTTGGAGCTGGATTCACTTGGGGTTCAACATTATTAAAGTTTTGAAATGTCTGATAATCTTATCAACTGTAATAAATGCAAGAGGATTAAAAATAATTTTAATGAATTAAGAAAATTATATCCCAATTATCATAACAAGCCAGTCAGTGGCAGAGGTAATATCGAATCTGAATTATGTATATTAGGATTAGCCCCAGGTCTACATGGCGCTAATAAATATGGCAAAACTTTTACTGGAGATTTTTGTAGCCAAATACTTCATTCATCTCTTCTAAAAAATAATCTATATGATGATAAGTCACGCGAAAGATTTTATATCACTAATGTTTTAAAATGTTTGCCGCCAAAGAATAAGCCACTTAATATTGAGCTTTATACTTGTCAAAACTATCTAAAAAATGAAATTTTAGCTATGCATAATCTAAAAACTATACTTGTATTTGGTAAAATTGCACATTTGTCTTTAATGAGAATATTTAGAAAAAAACTAACTGATTATCCTTTTATACATGGCCGTGAATATTTAATAGATAAGGTGAAAATTATTAATTCATATCATTGTAGCCAGATAAATATTCACACAAAAAGACTTACTACTAGAATGCTTGATGCTGTAATAAAAAAATCATTGGTTAATATCCATGTCGATTAACACTATAATTAAAAATCTACCAGAAAAATCTGGTATTTATAAGATGTTAGATAATAAAAATAGCGTAATATATGTTGGAAAGGCATCAAACTTAAAAAAAAGAGTATCATCATATTTCACTAAGTCAAGTCAAAGTGTAAAAACAAGTCGACTAGTTGATAATATTAAATCTATTGAGACAATCATAACAAAAAATGAAGAGGAAGCTCTTATACTTGAAAATAATCTTATTAAAAAGTTTAAACCTAAGTATAATATACTTTTAAGAGATGATAAGTCATACCCATATATTTACATAGATACAAATCATAATTTTCCTCTAGCAAAATTTTATAGAGGAGTAAAATCAAAAACAAATGGCATATATTTTGGTCCTTTCACAGAAGTTTATAAAGTTAGACATGTTCTTAAGTTAGTTCAAAAAATATTTAAACTAAGGTCATGCGAAAATTCTTATTTTAAAAACAGAAAAAAACCATGCATTCAATATCAGATAAATAGATGTGATGCTCCATGTATGGATTATATTAATAAGTCTGAATATGATGAATCTTTACAAAATGCAATTTTGTTTCTTCAGGGTAAAAATGACACAATAATAAAAAACCTTACATCCAAAATGAACAAACATTCAAAATCTTTAGAATATGAAAAAGCATCAGACTATAGAGATAAAATATCTATGATAAGATCTATTGCGAGACCGAAGAAATTAATTGAAGATCATGCAGATGTAGACATAATATCATCTGCAGAAGACCATAAAAATATATTTATTGATATATTTGTAATAAGAAATGGCATAAATCTTGGAAATATTCCTTTTCAGTTTAAAATAAAAGTTTATATGTCGAAAAACTCAATCTTAGACTCGTTTATTAAGCAATATTATCTTAAAAATATTCCTCCTAATAAAATTGTCTTGTCACATAAATCTGAGAATCATTCAACACTGGAAACATATTTATCTTCTAAATATAATAAGAAAATTAAGTTAATCTCTTCAAATAGAAAACCTTATAGCGAATGGTTATCAATGTGTACTATTAATAGTGAAAATCGTATGAGAAATTATTCTTTAGCAGATAAAAAAAACAACTATTTAGAAAATTTATCTGAGTGTTTCCAACAATCAATAAAAATTAAAAATATAATATGCTTTGATATAAGTCATTTCTCAGGATCAAATGCTATAGGAGCTTCTGTATGGTTTAATAAGAACGGACCAGCTAAAAATATGTATCGGAAATATAATCTGGACCATATTAATAAAAGCGATGATTACGCCGCCATGAAGGATATACTCAAAAGAAGGTTCCAAAAATTAAAGCATGAAGAGAATGTCCCAGATATGCTAATAGTAGATGGAGGCAAAGGTCAGATAACTCAGGCGAATAGCGTTGTTAAAGAACTTGGAATAAAAAATATAATCATACTAGGTCTTGTGAAAGGTGAAAAAAGAAAATCAGATAATGATAGAGTGATTGATTCTCGTTATAATGATATTACTTTACAAATAAGTAGTGTGAATATGAGACTTCTTCAATCCATAAGAGACGAAGCACATAGATTTGCTATAACAGGTCAGAGAAAACGAAGGTCGAAAACAACATATACGTCACTTCTTGATGAAGTTCCAGGGATTGGTGAAGTCAAAAAAAATGAAATTTTAAATTTTTTTGGAGGTATTCAAGGAGTTTTAAAAGCATCTGTATCCGAGTTATCTAGAGTTCCTGGTATAAGTGTTAATATTGCAAATAATATCCACACATATTTAAAGAAGAAATGATTTTTAATGTCGCAAATTTATTAACTATTCTGAGAGTTTTATTCATACCTCTTATAATATTTATATTTTTTTTAGACTCTGATTTTATGAGAAAATTAGCAGCGTTATTTTTCTTAATAGCTTCCATTACAGATTACCTTGATGGCTTCGTAGCTAGAAAATTAGGCCAACAGACAAACTTTGGAGAATTTTTAGATCCAATAGCAGATAAATTATTAGTAATTTCAATGTTAGTGCTTTTGATAACAGAAAATAATCAAATAGTATTTGTAATTCCTGCTTTAATCATTATATCCAGAGAATTTCTAGTAATTTCAATGAGGCAGAGATTAGCTGAATTAAGAGTTCAGCAGAAAATCAAAGTTTTGAAAATTTCTAAATTTAAGACAGCCTTACAATTTATTTCTATTCTATTATTATTATATAAATCAGATGTTTTTGGATATCATATTTATGCTCTAGGTATTTATGCTCTTCAAATTGCATCTGTCCTAACTGTAATATCTTTTTTTTACTATGTTAAAAACTCATGGGATGTTATTATTAAATGATTTTGCGGGAATAGCTCAGTTGGTAGAGCGCAACCTTGCCAAGGTTGAG
>CEOY01021093.1_pt1 | contig 11995 bp, 10 predicted proteins | sample 530591 | NCBI WGS metagenome assembly CEOY01 (sample SAMEA2620651, study PRJEB7988) | marine metagenome | biome: marine biome (ENVO:00000447); feature: surface water layer (ENVO:00002042); material: "saline water (ENVO:00002010), including plankton (ENVO:xxxxxxxx)" | depth 5 m
GGGCAAATATATACTCAGCAATGTGCTGAAGAAACCCATCATTCACCATGTATCTTTGAACATGTATACTTCTCTAGACCAGATTCAATCATCGATGGAATCTCTGTGTACCAAGCACGTTTGAATCAGGGTCAAAGATTAGCCGAAAGGATTCTTGAACAATTCCCAGACCACGACATTGATGCAGTTATTCCAGTTCCAGACTCTGGAAGGTACGCTGCTCTGCAGATGGCAGGAACATTAGGCGTTGAATACAGAGAAGGTTTCGTCAAAAATCGCTACATTGGTCGCACTTTCATCATGCCAGGACAAGCGATGAGAAAGAAATCAGTAAGGCGTAAGTTGAACGCAATACCTCACGAGTTTAAGGGCAAGAATGTGCTATTAGTCGATGATTCAATAGTTAGAGGGACGACTTCGGCTCAGATTGTTGAAATGGCTAGGGAAGTGGGTGCGAACAAGGTTTACTTCGCATCAGCAGCACCTCCAGTTAGGTATCCAAACGTGTATGGTATAGATATGCCAGCGGTTACAGAATTCATTGCTAATGATAAGACAATAGACGAAATTGGTGATGAAATTGGGGCTGACAAATTATTCTATCAAACCCTTGAGGATTTGATAGAAGTCACCAGTATCAGAGGAGAGCAGTCTTGGGATGCTAGTTGTTTTAATGGCGAATATGTTACAGGTAATGTTTCTCAAGAATATTTGAATGCATTAGAGGCAGCAAGAAACGATTCCGCAAAGGCTGTGAATGTACTTTCAGATGAAACAATTGGCTTGCATAATGATGAGTGAGATGATTAGATGCAACAAGCTTGGATACTTCGCTATGGCGAGCTTGGTCTAAAGAGCAAAATCGTTCGGCGGCAATTTCAAAGGGCTCTTTCCAATAATATGGAAAATTTAGCGATCAATTCCAGTGTTTCTTTGGTCCAAGGTCGAATCGGATCAATGGAAGTAGTAACTAATAATTCACCATCCGAAGATGTGGAGAATTTGCTCTGCCACGTTCTAGGAGTTGTAGCAATTGACTCTGCAAAGGTCATCGCGAACGTCATCGAGCCTGAACAGGTAGCAGAGGCTATACTAGCAAATGACGAACTTCGAGGGCAAAAAAGAACATTTGGAGTCAGAACGAAAAGGGTCGGTCCTAAGGAACTTTATCGCTCACAGGAATACAGTGGTGAAATTGGCCGTTGCATGTGCGAGTTAGATGCTGGCCTATCTGTTGATTTGACTAACCCAGACTTTTGGGTTAGGTTGATTCTCGAACCTGACAAAGTTTGGCAACTTGGTGATAGAATAGTAGCTGCGGGGGGTCTGCCTCCTGGTGTTCAAGGCGACGTTCTATGCCGGGTTACTGACGAAGAGTCTCTTTTATCCGCATTTTTGATAATGCGCCGAGGTTCACGAGTCATTCCTGTCGAAGGTAGCGATGAAGAGATGCTTGAGATTTTGAGGACTTGGGACCCATTTATTGGCAGAAAAACAGCCATAATGGATTTGCATGGAAAAGTCAAACAAAGGCATCCGTGGGGGGTTGTCGGCATAACCGTAGAAGAGGGAGAATCTTTGATTCAGCGCTCTGAATCAGACGTTAAAACGGTACCTTTGTCCACTCTTGAACCTCTTTGCGGCTGGACCGAATCAGAAATACAAGCTCTATCCAAGCATATCAGAAGGCCTAGAGAGAATCTATGCATGCCAAACTTGGATGCATGGGTATCATGAATGATGGCCTTGCTGGACTTCACATGGCGCTTACTGTACCGGTGATTAGCAAGTTCAATGCAACGGCTAGAATCACCGCTGTATCAAGCGGAATCAATCTTGCATATGGACAGGTTGACGGCAGATTAGTGATAGGTGAGACAGAAATATCTCTATCTTCAATTTCTTGCATGTATGAATTACCATTTGGAGATTTGATTGTTGGAACAAGTGAATCTTTGCAGATATTCAGGGATGGGAAAGAAATTTCTTCGAACTCTTATGAAACTGGGATCGAGTCGATTTCTGGGAAAGGCGATCATGCCGTTGCAATAGATGGTTTAGGTCGTGCCCATGTTATTGATGCAACGGGAACTATAACTCCAATGAGTGAGTCTTCAGTTTTATTTGCAAAAGTCGGACCAATGGTCGCAGTTGCTACAGAATCAGGCAAAGTCAGCACTTACTCACTAGATGGCCAAAAAGTATGGGAGAGGCCAATGAGAGGCGATGTGGGCGAGAGAATTACTGCAATTGGATGGAATGGCTCCACACTGATAGTTGCCCGAGAGGGTCACGGGTTGGTACCTGGTGAAGAAGAGGCATTAGAAATAGAGCATTGGCAATCTCAGCAATTGATCAAGCGATTTGATGTTAATCGACGAGTTGTTTCAATTGATGGCCCCTGGATGGGTTTAGACATGGGCGGAATAATGTACGATGAAGAGCTGGTTGCTGAGTTAAGCCATCCTGCTCAGATTATCATAGATAGAGGAGAACATGCATTGGCTGGCTCTTGGTTTCATCTCCATTGTGTAAATCGTGAAGGATTGCAGTGGGCTGTTGAAACTCAGGGAATGGTAGAGCATGTTTCAACAAATGATGATGGATCCGCTGTGTTAATCGCAGGCAGTGACCAGAACGATTACACCGACCCTGAACCGGTTGTGTTAATCGACTCGACAGCTAAACCAACGTCACTGATTGAAGAAGAGACTGCAATCGATGACTGGGGTGAGGCGCCAGCGATTGAAATAGATGCAGACGAGTTGTATGGAGATGATAAATCGCTTGAAGAATTAGCGGGTATTGAAGCGGCTAGTTTAAGCGATTCTGAGAATCTTCTCGATGCATTAAATGATGAAATTGAAGTTGAAACTGTTGAGGTTCAGGAGGAGGATTTGATGTTGGCATTATCTCTTGATGCTGAAGAAATCATTGCACCACTCCCTGATGCAGGTGGTGACCAATCCCTCATAGCGGATGAAGACGGAACGGCTGTAGTAACTCTGGATGCCAGCGGGACTCAAGATCCGCAGGAGAGAATAACCTCTTGGTCGTGGGTAGATTCTACAGGCAAAGAGATTTCAGACAATCCAATTGTCAGGGTAAAGCTCAACAAAGGAAATCATCGCCTTGAATTGCGGATTAAGGATAAGGACGGGCGCTGGGCTTCAGACTCTATAGACGTGAGGATTGAGTGAGATGGTTGCTTCTCCGCACATAGCACATTTCTTTGTAACGGCGCTTCAGCAACGTTGCAGCATAATCACCAATCCCGCTAATGGAGAAACCGTAATCATTGACGGAGGAGGAGATTCTGAACGAATCATTCAATGGATTGATTCTGGAATAGGCAACCCAGATGATGAAATAGGTTCTTTCGAAGGGGAAAGAAGGGTTGTTGCTTTAATCAATACTCACGCACATTTTGACCATAGTGGTCATATTCCATACCTAAAAGAGCACTATTCACTGGAATGGTGGCTACATGAAGACGATTTCTTCTTGCAGAGTTTGGCACAAGAATCAGGTCGTAGGTGGGGATTCTCATTACCAGAGCCTGCTATAGCTGAAAATACCTGGCAACATGGTGAAGTACATACTTTCGCAGACATGGAATTCGAGATAATACACACTCCGGGACACACACTTGGTGGGTGTTGCTTACGACTTATTGTGGATGATGGTCCAGACCACCTGTTCGCAGGAGATACCCTGTTTCAGGGTTCTATCGGCCGCACAGATCTACCCAATTCTGGTGGCGATTTGGAATTGCTATTGAGAATGATAAGAGAAAGGCTGTGGCCCCTAGATGAGGATACAATAGTCCATCCTGGACATGGACCACTGACTACAATTGGACAAGAGAAGCGAACAAATCCGTTCCTAAATGACGGATTTAGAGGCCGTGGCGCTTGGATGTAATCAGGACATCATCGAAGAGAATGCAGACTCTAGAACTGGAAGAGTCTCTTCCCAAGTTGCTACAATTCCGTAGTCTGCATGGGAGAATATAGGTGCGTCTGCATCTTTGTTCACTGCGACAATATACTTTGAGGAGCGCATTCCTGCTAGATGCTGAATTGCCCCTGAAATACCAACTGCGATATACAGATTTGGATTGACAGTCTTTCCTGTTTGGCCAACTTGCATGGAATGTGGAATATCGTCCCAGGTGTCAACTGCTGCTCTTGAAGCACCAACGGCAGCGCCTAAAACGTCAGCAATTTTCTCTAGGTGTGAGAAATTGTCTGGGCTACCCATTCCTCTTCCTCCAGAAATGATGATGTTTGCTTCGGCGACATCAAGTCTTTCAGAGGCTCTTGCGATGATTTCCTGTACAGCGGTTGCAACGTCTCCAGATTGGTCGACAACTGATACATTTGCAGCACTGGAAGATGCTGCTGGGAATACATTTGCTCTAACAGAAACAGCAGCGTCACCTGATAGGGAAACTGTTTGCATTGCCTTGCCAGAGTAAATCGGGCTAGTCAAGTTCATGCCATCGATCGCTACAACATCCTGGACGATGGATAGTCCTCTTCTTGCAGCAACTCTTGCAGCAACATCCTTTGATTGTGGTGTTGCTGCTGCGATGATGATTCCTGAGGGAGCAGCAGCATCGATAGCTGCTGCCCAAGATGAAGCATCATAATTTGCGAAGCAGTCGCCTTTCACGGCTATGGTTCTGCCAACACCATCGTAACCAGCCCCATCTGCAATTGATGCATCTGTGCATGGAACAACAACTGTTGGTGAAGTTCCCAAAGCAATTGCTGCACTGACTAGTTCAGCGGTTACTGGTGCGATTGCACCCTTGCTTGTTTCTGCGATAATTACACTCTCTGACATTTTTCTTCACCTCAAATAACGTTAGCCTCATCTCTTAGTAATCTAGCGACTTCTTCTGCGGAGGAGCCGCCCTCGTACTTCTTTCCTGCCGGCTTAGCAGGTGGTGGTGATTGTGATACAATTGTGACGCTAGATGCTGGTGCATCTGCACTAACAACATTCACTTGTGCTCTCTTTGCCATCATGATTCCCTTGACATTTGGCTTTCTTACTTTCATGTTTCCTTTGTCACAAGAAATTACAGCGTTTCCTGAAACAGAAACCTTTGCTGAACCACCCTCAACAGGTGTTGTGACGGTTATTCCGCCTGCAAAGGATGCATCGGTAATGTTGGATACACTTGCCCATCCTAATCTTTCAGCGACTCCTGGTCCGGTAGATCCTGCGCCTGTGTCTGCTGCAGTCTTCCCACAGTAGACAACTTCAGCACCCAAGTCAGTGACAGCTTGTGCCAGAGCGGATTGGATTGCGTTTGAATCCAATTCACTCCAAGAGTCATTCCAGACACGTACGATTTCATCTACTCCAATCGCCTTTGCATCCTTTAGAACTTTATCCGAATCAGCAGGGCCTAAGGTTAGAGCAGTTACTGTTCCGCCTTCTGCCTCTTTGTGTTGTAGTGCGGTCTCGATTGCGAATTCATCATATGGGCTGATTACCCACTTTACTGCAGATAAGTCAACACGGTCACCACTAACAACTATTCTTGCATTGGTGTCTGGTACACGCTTTACTAAAACCACGATATTCGGCATAAGATTCACCCAACCCACTTTGGGGTTGTTTGCCCCATCAAAACCCCGTTGATGAACCTTGTCTAATCACTTCGTTAGTTGATTCACCCGGTCAAGGGTTTCGGGATTTGCTTCGAAATACTCTGAAACGACTGCTAATCCACGAGAAAGACCGGCTGCAACACCCATCTTTGCATCGAATGGGTGAAGACTTCCATCGGCAACTGCGGACTTGAAAGAATCCAAGTCTGTCCAAGTGCTAGGTTCTCCAAACTCTGGTTTTGGAGTTACATTTACTTCACCAAATTCTGGTAGAATGATGTGCTCAATTAGTTCATAGACTGGTGAATCAGGTTGCTCTGGGTCAAGGTATGCCTTGCGCATTTTCTTTGACAATTTGGATTCATCATCGTGTAAAAGAATCGCACCACTAGGGTCAGATTTGCTCATCTTGTGGTCGAAAGATTCCATTCTTGCCCCTGATGACTTTAGCCCTGAAATGATTGGAGTATGTAGGCATGTAGCCTTGTACCAACCCCACCTATCTGCAACATCTCGCATGTACATGTGCGCTTTGCGCTGATCCATCCCTCCAATAGCAATATCAATATCCATTTCAAAAATATCAGCAGCTTGTAAGGCAGGATAGTAAAATCTGGATAAATCTCCATCCGATGAGTCTTCACTTCTTCCCATGATTGAGAAGGTCCTCCTCACTCTTGCTAAACTCATGTTCTTTGAACACCTTAGAACCCTCGCCCAATAATCGCCAGAATCCATTATGCTTGAAGCCCAAAGGAATCGTAGTTCACCCGCTCCTTCGCCTTCAGGTGGATTGCCTAGGAGTGCTCTGAAAGTTTCTTCCATGTATGTTGCAGTTGTTTGAATATCCTCCATGACTCCGCCAAACTTGTCATTAACCCACGCGTGCCAATCTGCCAAGAAAATCAATACATTTGCGCCTGCATCAAGCATTCTCTTCATCTGAAGAGAAATCACTTTCCAGCCTATGTGGGCTTTTCCAGAAGGCTCGAAACCAACATAGCAGCGGATTATTCCATCACCACCAGCCGAAGTACCGTCTGCTAAACAATTGACCAAGTGGTCAATTCCAACTGACTCTTCGACATATCCAATCATCAAATTGAGTCTCTCTAAAGCAGAATCATCGAGTTCAGCCACTCTTGGGCATCTCTCGATTAGACTCTCCTTATCCAACATTTAATCGCCTCAAAGTAGGTCATTCAATTTCTTGACTCTGCCTTCAGAAGGAGCAGTTCCTTCTTCCATCATTTTTTCCAATTCGGCGATCATCTCGTGTGCCTTGTCAATGGTTTCTTGAGTTACGGTACTGGACATTTCAATAGATTTGTGTGCCATCTTGATTGCAGAGCGAGCCTTTGAGAACTTCTTTGCTTGCTCCTTGGCCTTATCTCCACGCTGCTTGGCTGAATAGCCGGTTGCTTGGTCTAGGAAATTAGACCAGCGGGATCTAGATTGCATTGCAGCCTCTCTTCCACCATCTTGTGAAAGGAAGTTAGACAAATCGTCACCCTTCATTTGTTCAACATCGACTTGCAATTTACCGTCTGAAGTGTATTCTGCGGTTACGCTAGTTAGGATAGCAAAAGATGCTGTGAATACACCATCTGCATTAACCTCAACATCATTGAAAAATTCTGTTGCTAATTTTGCTAAACCTGCATTTCCATTCATCGATTTAATGATTCCACGCTTGACTTCGAATCGCTCCATGCCGTTCCCAAAACAATTAGGGACATAAGGACTACCGTTGAACAGTTGTTCTATGCGGGGCCTTTTTGGTGAATACTCACTCCCCGAGGTATGCGCAGAATAGCAGTGTTGTTGTCAATTCTGATGATGTCACATCTAGTCAGTGCATCTCCCGAGATTACTGTAGACCTCAATTTGGAGAGGAAATTATCAGATTTTGACATAGGTATCAACGGAGGAGAAATATCTCCAAATGGAGATAGTGTCCTAATTTACGGCGAAGACGGTTATGCACACCTATTATCCGCATCTAATGCTGATGATGAGGCCACAGATATCAGACTCGAAAAGGAGACTGAAAATTCGCTTAATGACGCAACTTGGCACCCGGGTGGTAAAAGTGCGCTAATCGTAGGAGATGATGGAACAGTCTTACGCTTCAACTCCACAAACTATGGTCTTGGAGAAGCTGAAGGTTCTCTGGCAATGGCAGGCATAGATATCAATTCTATTCATTTCACAGCAGGTTCCTCAGTCGCTTATTTGGGTACAGATACAGGTCAGATTTGGAGATATTACGCAGACACTTTCACACTTTTGAATGATGAAGCATCTTCTAGGATTACAGATATAGACTGTCTGAAAAACAAGAACATCTGCGTTGCTGGCACTCTAAATGACGGAGTTGCCGTAATTGACCAGGCAGATACCGTGACTTGGTTGCCTAACTCCCGCTATCATACCTGGGTAGGTATTGGGTGTGAAGATGCGACCATGAATGCTTGTACAGGATTTGCCAGCGGACATAAGGCTGCTTCTATAGAGATTGACATTCTAGATTCAACCCAATCTCAATTAGGTGAAATAATCATTCTAGGTCAGCTTGAAGGGGACGTTATTGGCGATAGTACTGCTGTAGACTCTTCTAGTATCATTGCACTAGCACCACTAGGAATGGTTAGATGGAATCAGTATTCGCAAAATGCATTCTTGATGTTTTCAAATGAGAATGCTAGCGATGAAGATGTACTGCTTGGCGGCGATGGCTTCGCAGTAGCTTGGGAAAACTCGGAGTATTCAGGCTTCTTGATTACCAGCCAAGGTAGAATTGTTTCTTTTGAGCCTGCAAGCGAAGCAGATAGTGGAGAAATCCCGAATATACTCATCATTCTAGTTGCGCTATGTGTTCCCGGAGTTTTCATCGGTCTAATTTATTGGAATAGTCCTTGGTTGCAGCGGAAATATGCAAATTTGTTCCGTCGTAATAAGGAAGATGAGCAATAGTCCCCTAACCTTCATGAGGCTATTGCTACCGCAGCAAAAACATGGAGCCGTTTGAGGGTCTGGACTTCTACGACATTGAGTCGTTACTGACAGAAGAAGAGATAATGATTCGTGACATGGTTAGAGATTGGGTAGACGAGGAAGTCATCCCAAAGATCGAGCATGCATGCGAGGAAGGAATTTTCCCTGATGAATGGAGGGTTGCTCTTGGTGAAATGGGCGTTTTAGGCGCTCCACTGAAAGGCTATGATTGCCCAGGACTTTCTTATGTGGCATATGGATTAATCTGTCAAGAACTAGAGCGAGGAGATTCAGGACTTCGCTCCTTTGCAAGTGTGCAAGGTTCACTTGCAATGTACCCTATCTGGGATTTCGGAAGCGAAGAACAGAAGGAATACTACCTACCAAAACTGACTTCTGGCGAATGGGTCGGATGTTTCGGACTGACTGAGCCGGATTATGGCTCAAACCCTGGTGACATGATTACCAAGGCAGAGGATATGGGCGACCATTACCTACTGAATGGTGCAAAGATGTGGATCACTAACGGAACAATTGCAGATGTAGCAATCGTATGGGCCAAATTAGACGGAGTGATTCGTGGATTTATTGTCGAGAAAGACGATGAAGGATTCAGCGCTCCAGAGATGAAAGGCAAGCATTCGCTCAAAGCTAGCGTTACTAGCGAACTTGTATTCCAAGATTGTAAGATTCCAAAAGACAGAATCCTGCCAAACGTCAAGGGCCTGCGAGGACCTTTCTCGTGTCTTAACAATGCTAGATTTGGAATATCTTGGGGAGCACTTGGCTCAGCGATGGCATGTTTCCATTCTGCAAAGACATACGCTCTTTCTAGAATCCAGTTCGGTGTGCCAATCGCATCTTACCAACTCGTGCAAAACAAGTTGGCTTGGATGCTAAGAGAGATCACAAAGGGTCAACTGTTGGCTTATCACCTAGGTAGAAAGAAGGATGACGGTACATGGTTCAATGAACAAATCAGCCTTGCTAAGATGAACAATGTGGACATCGCTTTGGAAATCGCACGAGTCGCACGAGACATCCATGGTGCTAACGGAATTCTAGACGAATACCCTGTAATGAGGCACATGGCAAATCTAGAGTCAGTGAAAACCTATGAGGGAACTCATGATATTCATAATCTGATTTTGGGTAGGTACATCACCGGTATTCAAGCATTCACTCGAAACTCTTGAATTAAGGCCCGGTCCACTCCTGGCAGTAATTGAAGTCATTACTTGAAATAGCATTTTCATAAGTGCGCAACTCTAACACAGGTGTCCCATCCGACCATTCACCCATGTAGCGTAGTTCATCAGTATCTGTTAGTTGATTTCGATATTCTGATTCGTTGCTTTCATCACCTTGTAAGCTGGCTACCAACCAACTGGATTGGCTTGCAACCCTTCTGTAAAATCCCCAATCCGCAAGGTCGTCATGTGCTTCTGTGGCCTGAAGATAATGGCTTGCAACCAGACGTGGAAATCCGTACCTGTCGCTAGGTATTTGGATGAATAAAGCACCTTCTCCTAGCAGTTGTTGGTGATGTACTCCGAAGCAATCAGACACACTCATATCATCTTCACTGACTGCAACATGCGATAGGAAATTGTCTGGGATTCTTGTTGAATTAATTTGGAGATGTTCTTGAACTGGACGTGCATAAGGTGCTTCAAGACTGACAAACAATGCTTGGCCTCCCCATTCTTTCTCAAGCGCCCAATCGAGAACTAGCAATGCGTATCCTGCACCTAGGCTATGTCCGCCAACAAGCAGGAAGTCAGAATCAACATTCTCTGGTAAGACAGTAGTCATGAACTCAAGTGCGGAATTAATCGCAACAGCTCTGGGAATATGATATGGATGATTTGACATACCCGCTTCCTCATGCAATTCGAAGGTATCATGACCTGGCGGCATTACATCGGAAGGATACTGGATGAAAGCGACAGCAGTTCCTCTTGATGCTAAAGTTTCAACCCAATCAACATATGATTCGAAGAAAGGGTTGGCGAAACCGTGCAGTATAATTGCCAATGGCATCATTCCATCATGGTCTTTAGGGAGGGCAATATAGACTGAAAAGACGACGTCTTCTTCGTAATCTCCTTGAATGCTAGACACTTCTTCAGGCATTGGATATTCATAATCCATGATTTCAACTTCATACATTCCCTTTCCCATTTGCAAATTTGGAGGGGAAGGAGATAGTCCTGCCATGGCAGTAATTCCTGGACTGATTAGCCAAACAGCAATCAGGACGAGTAGTAAGTGAGCAATATTGCTGAATCTTTCTTTCGTATCCCTGAAAGGATTTTTTGGTATTCCACGAATAATCAGTGCGCAGCACAGCATGATGAAACCGTATGTTGTTGGTATGAGTAAGAATGCATCCCGGTAATATGCCCAGTTCAAAAGCAAGAATATGGATAGTAATCCAAAGACAGACCCTGAAATAAAAATTGCAATCACTTTCTCTAAATTGCTTGCTTTAGTAGATCTGTAATACGAAAATGGGATGGCAATTAGAAAGAATCCGAAAATTAGAGAATGATTCTCTCTCAAGAAATAAGTCCACTCTAAAGAACGCTTTGCCATAGGCCAAAACGCTCCCCCCAAGTCATTTCCTAATGCTAGGAGAATAAGTGGCTCCAACAATGCAAGAATGAATCCTGCACAAAATAGCAATGCCAACTTGCGTTTGGATGGTAAATCCATCCTTATCACCTCAATCAAACGTCAGGTAGTAGTCCAATCTTGGATAGTCCTGTCCATACTGGGTTCAGCCAACCCGGGATAAACCTGTGTCTGAGATAGACAGCAGCAGCCAGGGTTAGTTTCTGGAACTTATTCAACTTAACACGCTTGGTGAATACGTCACCCTGTTGTCTTTCAATCTGCTTCAGGATCTTGTCATAGAAGGCGATCATTGCTGCAGGTGAATATCGAGTTCTTCGTGGAAGAAGGGGTAGTAGTTGCTTAGCTTCTTCGAGGTAGGTCCTTGCACGCTTTGCATAGTGGTGAATGTAAGGCTCCCAAGCGGTGTTCAAAACCACGTCTCCATTCAGTTCAGGCTCTGTGATTCCGTTTGCTTCAAGTTCATCTAGTGGTAGGTAAACCCTGTTCCTTTGGATGTCTTCTCCAACATCTCTCAAGACGTTTGTCAACTGCATGAAAATGCCCCAAGACTCTGCGAACTTTCTTGTTCGTGGGTCTTCATAGCCATATATTTCAATGCACATCAATCCCACAACGGATGCAACTCTGTAGCAGTAGACATACAATTCATCGAATGTGCGGTACCTGTTGTTGTAAAGGTCATCTTCCATTCCAGTGATCAAATCGTCAAACACGCTTCGTGGAATGTTGTA
>CEOY01216727.1_pt1 | contig 11760 bp, 9 predicted proteins | sample 530591 | NCBI WGS metagenome assembly CEOY01 (sample SAMEA2620651, study PRJEB7988) | marine metagenome | biome: marine biome (ENVO:00000447); feature: surface water layer (ENVO:00002042); material: "saline water (ENVO:00002010), including plankton (ENVO:xxxxxxxx)" | depth 5 m
TTCGAGAATCTTAGCATTAGCGAAGAAGGAGATTGCCCACGATGTGGTGGTGAAAAGCAACCATCATCTCTTGCGGGCTACCTTAGTTGTGCTCGATGCGGTTATGAGTGGAAAGACCCGAACCATGTTGCACAGAAGCGTGGCCCTCCAGAAACCTATCGTAGAGACGAAGAATTGATTGAAGAATTCAAGCAAGAAATGCAGGGAGGTAACTTGACCAATGTCCTGGGCATCGATAAAGGTCTTTCTGGCGAACAAGAGGCGTCGCTAAAGCGCTTGGAAGACAAATGGATGAGTGGCATGAGTGGTCACTTTAACGCAGCAGCTGAAGAAAGAAAACCTCTGATGATATCGTTTGACGACGATGATAATTTGGTAGACACTACGGTTGGAAGTATCACCATCGTGGCAAACGGCTTCGACGGGGGAGAAGAAGTGCGCCTTGAATATCCTGGCCTGGGGACTGAGTTCTATGCTTATGATGAGGCTAGTGAAACAGGATGGAGACGCGGTAGATCTGCCGAAGATACTGCACGTTCGATTGCAAATGTGATTAACAGATTCTCAAATCTAGTCTATGCCACCCAAGAGGGCAGTATGATTTTGTTAGAGTTACGTAGTGAAGACCTGAACCCAGATTCTTTGGTAATTTTCGTAGATGACCCTGGAGGAACAGACATTGTGGCTGAAAAGGCAGGGGTTTCAATGGATCCAAGAGATGTTAGGATGGTTGAAGATTACAGAGTTGTTGTTGAAATTTGTCTCGCTGACGGAATAATTTCTCCTTCAGAAGACCAAATGCTGTGGGCTATGCGCCAACAATTAGGGATCGATGATTATCTTCATGTCCAGATTGTTCAGCAGATTTTTGGAGACCATGCACTCAAAGAATGCACGAGTTGTGGTAAGATGGCAGAACTTTACGCTGACTATGCTGCATGGTACTGTCAATCTTGTGAAAATTGGTGTTAGTGATACGGAATATAGATTTTTTTCTGATAGTAATTGCAATACTCAGTTAAGGCATTCTTCATAAGGTGAGAGCCAATCGCCCGATTAGGCGAGTATTATGGCTGAAGAAGTACTATACATCGGAATTGACCTTGGAACCTTTCGCTCTGTAATGGTATCAAGCGACAGTCACGAAGAAGAAGAGCTTACGGTAATTGGAACACCAAAGGACCCAATTGCACGAAATTTCCTGAAGAGAGATGTTCTATTCGGGAAAGAAGCACTGAAGAACAGGCTAGCATTGAATCTATTCAGACCTCTCGAACTTGGTGTAATCAAGGACACTCCAGAAGACCGTGCGTTCATCGCTCACTTCATTACTCACCTGATTGGTTTGTCAGACCCTGAAGATTACGACCGAGTAGTAGCAGTTATCGGTGCGCCTGCTGAAGCAAGTCACGTTGACAAGACTTCAATCTTCGATGCAGCTGCTGGTTCTGTTAACGCTGCAATGATTATCTCAGAACCTTTCGCTGTGGCTTACGCACTAGACATGATCGAGCACACACTTGTTATCGATATTGGCGCAGGAACTACTGACCTTTGCCGTGTCTATGGAACAATTCCGGGCCCTGGCGATCAGATGCACACCGGATATGCTGGCGACTATGTTGACAACCAAATCATCTTAGAAGTTCAGAAGAAGTACAATGGTGCTCAAATCACTAAGGATATGGCTCGCCGCTGGAAGGAGCAGTACTCTTTCGTATCTACTTCCACACCTGATGATCCAATCATGGTTGACTTCTCAATCGAAGGAAAGGCAATGTCTCTTGACATCACAGATTGTATTCAGGCCGCTTGTGAATCCATCGTTGACCCAATTGTTGAGAATGTCAAGCAACTAATCGCTGGTTCAAATCCAGAATTCCACGACGAGTTCCGAAGAAACATGGTTCTTGCAGGTGGAGGTTCTGGAATCCGAGGACTTGGGGCACTTATCGAGCGCCGTCTTTCCGATATGGGTGAAGTCAACGTGCACGTAGTAGACGATCCAGTCCGCTTAGGTGCAATGGGCGGTCTAAGACTGGCTATGGAAGTACCTGAAGACATGTGGAAGAACTTGACTCTAGCATCTCGCTGATTAGTTCATTCTTCTTCTGGCCCGCCAAGTACCAAAGGCGAATCGCAGTGAGGGCATCTGTCCTCATAAGATAGCAATAATGGGTTTACGGCTAGTACTGCTAGGCAAGATGGACAGGCTGCGAGCATTTCGTTAGCTGGTAACTTATGTCCCTCATCGTAAATGGAATGACCACTGTATCCCATTTTATAGACAGGATGGAAATGTACTCTAATGAACCTGATCGAAGAAAATATTGCATAACCTAGGATTGCTGCAAATACAAGACCACCAATTGAACCTGAAAGGATAGTCAACACATTAAGGAATAAAAGGAAAACGAATACTAGTGTAAGTCCACCAATAATAATCGGAACAAACCAATAAGCCCAAGCAGCCCTATTACGATATCCAGCCCAAACTGCTAGAAAGAAAAATGCAGGGAACAAGGCGAGTTGCCCAAATATATTGTAAAAGAAAAAAGTTACAATCAAAGAATCAACTACGAACACGAACGAAGTACGACTGTGTAGCGCATCAATTGGATTAGAATGCTGAGGCCTCGAGCCTGCGAGAATCATCTCGTCAGCATCAGACATACTTACTTCGAGTGGAGATTTACAATTGAATCAACCGGTTATATGTGAAACAAACTCGTATTTTCTCAGCGAAGCCGTATTGAAGCAGTGTCTTTTGGCCGTATCATGCGTGACACCGATGTCGAGGTTCGTGGTAGTTCGCTTAGTGGGCGCCATGTCTTGCTAGGTGTGGCCGGTGGAATCGCTGCTGTTGATACTGTCAGGCTTGCTAGAGAATTGAGAAGGCATGGTGCTAAAGTTTCAGTGATTATGACGCCATCAGCTCAAGAGATAATCACTCCAATGGCAGTTAGATGGGCATCTCAGGGTGAAGTCATTACCGATTGGGATGGTGATTTATCTGCTCTATCCGGTTTTGATGCAGTGCTAGTAACACCTGCAACTCGAAATTTAATCGCATCGTTCATTCATGGTCTAATGAATGGACCTTTACTAATGGCGCTTTCAGCAGCAAGGGGAAGGGATTGTCCAATTATGATGGTACCTTCAATGCATAATGACTTAGCAAACGACCCAGTTACAGAAGACCTAGTATTTCAATGCACAAAACAGGGCGTTCAAATCCTATGGGGAGCACAAGAAGAAGGCAAGAGAAAAACTCCTAATCACGAAGAAATAGTGGCACGCCTTGGCAATCTAGTCAACAAGAATGATACTTCCGTAGTCGTAACCTTAGGCGCAACACGTAGCGCAATTGATGATGTTAGATATGTCCAAAACACCTCTAGTGGCAAGACTGGTTACAAAATTGCAGACGACCTATACCGTCACGGGATGGATGTAACCTGTGTAAGTGGTGTAACAACGGTCAGCAAACCTGAATGGTTGCCTTTGGACATCAAATGTCCAGAACCGGACTCTATGCTGGATGAACTGAGAGCATTGACCAAAGATGGCATCGATGTTTGGATTCATGCTGCTGCAGTTCTAGACTATGTCATACCTGAACCTGTTGAAGGTAAAATTGCATCACTTCAAGGTGACCTTAATGTTCAGTTGAAAGAAGGTGCTAAGCACATAAGTGAACTAAAGGAAATGTGCAGTGGATCTGTACGCATTGGTTTCAAATTAGAAAGCGGAATCAAGCAGAAGGACCTAGTTCATAGAGCACACGCGCAAATCCTGACTGCAGGAATGACTGCAACCATTGCCAACAGAATGGAAGATTACGGCAAAGAAGGTATGCCAAGAGGCTGGCTTGTGGATTCACATGGAGCTCACTTCATTCTCGAGACAGAGAATGACATGTGTAATGCAATTCGTTCAGTCATTGAAAACAATAGGTGATTTTTCTGCGACGCTTCGTCATTGTTGGAACCAGAGCGATGGCGAAGGGCAAACTACCTTTGAATGATTTAGCAGGCGGGGCAGGGCGAATGGATGTGCTAATTAGAGCACTTATGTCCTCGATTCTAACCAGTCATGGAATTAGGAAAGATGTTGAATTTACAATGGTCTTACTTGGAGGACCTGGTCCTGCAAGAAGAATCAAGTTCGTATCAAATGAACTGAGAGGAATTCATGCTGAAGAGAGAGCAGTTGCAGGTAAAGTGGCTGCTGTAATCAAAGAACCAATCCCGCCTCGAGGGCATTGGATTGAAAGAAGTCCGGGAATCTACGATGGAGGAGGAGATTTGGACATGACTCTAGATGATTGGGATTGCCCTACAGTTAGGTTAGAGGCTGATTCTCCAAATTTATATTCGGGAACATTGCCTAGCAATTTCTCAATTGACGAGATTGGATTTATCCTTGGTGACGATAAAACCCTTGAATGTGACAGAGGCATCCCAAGAAGCCTAGGAAGCAACTGGTTGCAAGGCCACACTTGCATTGCAATAGTTCACTTCTTACTCGACGAAGGGGTCAACCTAGTAATTGAATAAATTAGAATCAAAGCCAGATTGGCATTCCTTCTTTGCTGTTATCTAGAGACCAACCGAGCAGTTGCATGTCCATTTCAAGCGGATGAGTCTGAGGCCATGAAGGCATGCAGGTAACGCTTGCTACACCAATAATATCTGAGTCAACATCACCTCGCTCGACTTCGTCAACATCTATTCTAGCAGCTCCAAGTTGGAAAGTCGAAGTATCATTAGAGAATGTAATTGCACTGCGATACCATCTCATCCCCAATCGTGTTGAGGCAAAATCGCCATTCCATCCACGTGGAACATTGAGATTGAGCAACATTTCACCTGCCGCAAATGAGGCCCTGAGTGCAGAAACAGGGTCATCACTCCAAGGTTTACTGGATTGATTTGGCCAAGATGTGAGATGAGGAGCGTTCACATCTACATGTGGACGATTAAGATTTGCTGGCTCATCTGGAAGTACCTGCAAGGCTGCTTCGATTAATTGGATAGTTGCATTAGTTGCAACTTCCATTCCTTCTGGGTCAAATGAAGACCAGGATGATGCGATTGCTGGCATTCCATACATTCCTGCTTCACGTGCTGCAGCTATCGTTCCGCTATGGTAGGCATCTTGCGACAAATTAGGACCGAGGTTAATTCCACTGACAACTAGCTTTGGCATTATTCCGGGAACTAATTTTTGTAATCCTCCATCCAATGCTGCGATAATACAATCACATGGAGTGCCGCCAATCGAAAATTGGTGAACATTTTCTCTTGCATCGTCTCTTTTGGTTACAGTAAGTGGTTTGCCCAATGATATTTTCATACTGACAGCAGAATTGTTTTCGCTCGGTGCAAAAACAATGCAACCGTGCCCTTTCTCGTGAAGAGCCGTCACAAGGTTCTGAAGGCTGTCTGCCTCAATACCATCATCATTAGTCAGCAGTATCCATGCCATGTTCAGCGCCTCCCTTAATCACAAACATTATTCCAATGATTAGAATCAAACCTCCAAGCCATGTCCACTTTCCTGGAACGCTTTCGTCATAGAAAAACCATCCAATGAATGCACCAATAATCGGCTCCAAAGTTACTGCAAATGATATCGTTAACGGGCCTAGCCACCTTAGACATGCGTTTAGTCCTGTGTGTCCGACTATACCTGCCAAAAATGCAAGTTTGACGAAGTCTGAAAGTAAGTCAGATTCAATCCATCCCAAAGCAGCAGTCTCTTCACCCATTAGAATAGACATGGGAATCAGCAGTACGCCACCGAGCAATGTTACTGGAACTGCATAAACGAATACGGGCATCCACTCTCTGAGTATGCGCCCGGCCACGATGTAGCCAACAACAGTTACAGCACCAGTAAATGCGAGGAAGTCTCCCCAAAGAGTTACTTCCCCACTATCATTTGCGTCGAGTAATGTAATTCCAGCTCCAAGCAAACCAATTATCGCACCTACAGTCTCCAAACGATGTGGTTTTCGAACTAGGATTGCCGTGCCAATGACGATGATAATTGGATGGCTTGTTACGAACAAAAGAGAGTGTGCCAATGAGGTATGGTCGAGGGATGTTACCCAAGTTCCAAAGTGAGCCGCCAAAGCAACTCCTGAGCCAAACAAAATCAGCAGGGTTCTCTTCTCTCTCATCTTTGCACGCTTCTGGTTATCCATTTGCTTGAATTGTAAAATTGCAAATGGCAATAACATCAACACTGTGATCTGGAGACGCCATGAAGCCCGCATTAGTGGTGGGATATCATCTAAACTGGAGAGGATAGCTCCTGCTGAAGAGACACCTAGAACTCCAGCAACAAGTAACCCCCACACAAGCGGTGGAGTACGTGACATAATCACGCCTCGACTAATTCTGCATCTTGGTTTTTACCGCCAATTACGCCTGCTCTCTTGAAGAGCGCATAAATCGCCCATCCAATTAATGCATTCAGAGCGACAAATCCAGCTAGTCTAGCCAGATGCCAATTGAGGCTTGAGCCAAACTCTGGGTCCCATAATGAATCGATGAATGATAGAATACTGCTCTCAGTACCAAAGAATGCTTCTCCGGTCAGTAGACCTGCTGCAACCATGAAAGTTCCTAGTAGGATTAGTGCACGCTTCTTTTCAGCAACAACCGCACCTTCTTCTTCCTTAATCGCATCAATACGAGGCTTGAGCTTCTTGTCTTCCCATTTGTCTCTTGCTACACCACCAATAAGCATTGGAAGTGTGTGAGGGACGTCTAGATACATACCCAAACCGAAAGAGGTTCCCATTCCTGTCGCCCATTCAACAAATACTCCTAGCATGAATCCTAAGAGTAGCAAGGTTAGGTCTCCTTGTCCTTCAGCGAAAATAACCGAGAATGTTGCGAATGCGTTTGCCTGAGGTGCAATCAATTGGATTCTTCCCTGTGCAAGTTCATTTGCTAGGAAAATTGCAACACCAGCACCAATCACAGCACCAGGTACAACTCCCATGATGTTACCCTTTGAGATATGATAAGGGCGGTTTCCAATGTACAGGCTGTTCTTGTAATCACCAATAACAGTTCCAGACATTGAAATTGCTGAACCGAATACTGTAGTTCCTACGAGTCCCAGTAATACAGCTTCTTGTGTGGTGAGACCCAACGGGTCAGTGAAGTTTAGGAACACACCAAACAACATCAACAAGACGATGAAGGATGTTCCAGAAACAGGCTCAATTCCCGTTTCACCCATAACCCTGACAGCGATAGCACCGAGCAGGAAAGTAGTCATCAGTAGAATTAGAGAGAAAACGATGCTTGCAATTAGCGGGAATTCTCCCAGCATGAAGATTACAATCATTGCGCCAAATGTGAGAAGCATGAAGATCGGGATGTGTGCCAGTGGCCACTCATACCATCCCTTACCTTCCATGTATTCCTTTCCGCTGTCACCCTTGAACGCCTTTCCAATGTCAACAAAGATGTTTGCAAATGTCTTCCACATCTTTAGAAGACCGAATATTCCACCACCAACAATTGCTCCGATTGCAATGAATCGCACAGCCTTTGCGAAGGCATACATCTGAACTGCACCTGTCGAGAGAGGGTAATCTGCTGGGTTGACAGCATTAAGTGCTGCAGGAAGTTCTTGCAACGGAACACTCGCCCCGAGCTGTCCTTCGTAGACAGGCAAGTTGGTTGCAACTGCCAAAGGAACCAAGAAGAACCATCCGACAATAGTACCCAGGTTGACAAGGAATGCTACTCTAGTTTTCATGAACCATCCAATAGCGAACATGGATGGAGTTAGTGCAACTCCAACATATGTGTACATGAACGGATTAAACACTGTATCAGGATTATAGTGAGCAGGCCCTTTTGCAACTCCATCCATTACTTCTCCTGGCTGGTGTATCTTTGCATGCGAATAGAAAGAGGCTAGACCAAATGTATCGCCGGTTAGCATTTCAGCAAGGAAGTCACTCAATGCCTGTCTTTTGCCATCCATCCATACTAGAGGGTACTCGATTAGGAATAATCCAACCATGGTTATTGCAGTCCATACACCGATTGTCTTCAGCGATTCTCTAGCATGCTCAACAGCACCAGTGCTTACATCACTTGCAATGTCTAGCATCTTCAGAGTGGCTTCGAAACCCGGCAATGGCAGAGGGTCTTCGACCAGCCATACACGTCTAAAGATGATGAAATACATCACACCAAGGAATCCAGCAAACATAGATGCTACAATCCCTACGAAGGCCAGGCGCATTGTTTCGCCTTCACCTAATACAATTAGAGGCCCATCTGATAACCAATATTGAGGATCTGCAGCCAACAAGAAAATTGCCGGGAATGTGAAGATGAATCCCGTGGATGCGTGAGTTGCACCAGTAGTTGCAGATGTTGCAATATTAACTTCGGAAGGAGACCATTTCAAAGCCATACCCAAAACGTAGGCGATATACCAAGCCGCTGAAATTGCAAGACCTAGTTTCAACCCAATGTAAGCGGTAACACCGGAGAAAATGGCACCAATTCCGATACCAATCATCACTTTCTTGGTATCCCAATGGGACACTTCGAACGCTTCTTCGAGATTCTTTTCTTCGAGATATTGTTCTAGAACACCTGTGTTAAGATTGTTGTACATCTCGTCATCTAACCAAGTAAGAGTGCCACTTTCGATCGCTTTGAGACCTTCCGGTGTTACCGGTTGTCTATATGCGGATTTCTTGACACCCATCATTTCACCTCAAGGAGAAATATCAGTGGTCACGGATGATCTTGTACAAGCCCAAAGCTTCCATCCACATGATTTCCTTACCTGCATCAATTTCCATTTCTTCCTCTAGTGGAAGAATCATCATTGAGTGGTCACGCATGTTCATAGCATGGACTTCAGCACCTTCGATGTGAGTTACCATTGCGGTTCCTTTCTCGATTAGTGGTACGTTGATAGAATCGGTTACGCTTCCTACGTGAGAGATTTTCTGGCCAGTGAAAATGTCGACCAGTTCAAGTCTTGCCTTAGCAGAACCGTGCTTACCCGGCTTGGATTTTGATATTGAATTAATCTTGTACGCTTTGTCCTCGACACAGCAGTATCGACCGACCTTCAGTGTTCGAATTTCCACACGAGTTGTTCCCGGCATATGGCTCCCTGTGCCTTAGGCTATGGTTAGGGCTTATGACCGTTACCATTGATACGGCTGAGTATCACAAGTTACGAACATCCAATCTATCACCATTCATACCCAACTTTCCGAGGCAATAAGGAAGTAATTTTATCGCGACATCATCAGGTTTTGACAACTCTCCATTTCTGTAATAATCCTTGAAATTTTGTAATAAAGGAAATGAAGATTCATCGGCTTGTCGGATTTCTTGCTGCATGCCTGTATCGACAATGCCGGGTGCGATTGCAAGAGCCGAAATGTTCGCATTTTCTCCTTCCTCCGCCATGCATTTAGTCCACATATCAAGACCAGCCTTGGATACACAATATGCGCTCCAGCCGTGTAAAGAGCGCTGAGCTGCGCCACTAGAAATGGTGGTAATCCGTGTGTGATTTTCTCCTCCGATTATAGATTCTAAAGAGCGAGTTAAGTCTTGGACCCCCAATAAGTTGACTTGGATTGTTCTCTCCCACCCTTCTCTTTCAATATCGAGCATATTCCCAATCGGATTAATGATTCCAGCATTATGGATTATACCAGATAGATGACCAAAACTAGAAGCTATCATTTCCGCAGTCCGTGAAATTTGTGAAGAATCTGCTAGGTCACAAACAACAGCTAGGGATTCTTTGGAGATTTTCTTCAATTCAACTTCAACGGATTCTAATTCTTGACTTTCTCTTGCCAGCGCTATCACTACGCCGCCTGATTCAGCGATTGATAGAGCCAATGAGCGGCCCAAACCTTTGGAAGCACCTGTGATGAGAAATACATCTTGCATGTTGTTGTTAGGATGATTCAGTCTTTGATAATTTCAATCATTCCAAACTCTGAACCCATCATCTGTAGAGTACCAGTAGCGTCCATCATTATCCTGATACCAATTGACACCGTTCTCATCATTCGGCAACCATTCGCCTTCTGGTAATTCTTCCCAAGACGAAACATGTTCGATTAACTTCTCTGATTCTACTTCTTGCATTACCTGCTCTGCAGATGCTAATGATTCAGTATCAACCTCTGCATCATTGACATCCTCCAAAGATGGATGAACAGCCTTGCCAAGTTTTGCTCCCGATTTCGGTTTCTTTCGAATCAATACAGCGATCGCTCCGAATAAGATTAGTACGATTCCTACTCCTGCTATTCCTAATATCAGAACGAAGTTGGAATCTTCTTCCTCAGAATCTTGGCTGGACTTCTGCTTGTCTTCCTCAACAACTTCCAAACTGGAAAGGCAGCCTTGTGTATCTGAGTATAGGAATGCAGAGTATTCGTTAGGACACCTGTCCGGTTGTGTAGCCCCTATGACAAATTCTCCGTAAATTCTGGATTCGTTCCACTCAGGATTGTCCCAATTGTCACCAAACCCATCGCCGTCAGTATCATTCCATTGAGTGGCATCGCCATCGTTGAAATCATGGTCGAATGACCATCCGTCACCATCAAGATCGAAACATCCTACTTGGTCATAAATCGAAGTTCCCTTCTGTGTGGGACAATCATCTCCTCCTTGTTCATCGGAATTATCTCCGTAACCATCCCCATCAGTATCTGCCCACTGATACGGATTGTTGTCATCCCAATCTAAGTCAGAGGTTACTAAATCGCCATCAGCATCAATCTCCGAAGGAGCACATCCTACAAACGGATTCAGCACTGTGTTATCATCATCTAAGTAGAGAGTTGTATTGACCATTGTCGATTGTAAAAGTGGAGTATTCGGACATTGGTCGACGTCGTCATTAAATGAATCGTAATCACCATCTCTCTGTGAGGGCCCACAACCGTTTGCATCAACCATTGCTATTTCATCTGCAGATGTGTCAATACACAAATCATAGGAACCAGATACTGCACTATCTCCAACACCATCACCATCAACGTCTCTGTATTGTTCAGGATTTGATGGTAAATCGTCGATTGAATCCGCCCATCCATCACCATCAGAATCTATGCACCCGAATAATCCGTCCATATTCGAAGAGCCACTCACATTTACGCAGTCGTCTCCTTCAAGTCCGGTGTTGTTGTCACCAAATCCATCACCGTCTGAATCTAACCATTGTGTGACCTCAAACGGGAATACGTCAGCATTATCGCCATATCCATCCGAATCAGAATCCTTCCATTCTAGCGGATCCTCAGGGAAATCATCTCCCGAGTCAGACCAACCATCACCATCTGAATCAACACAACCTAGCAAGTCTTGAGTGGAATTTCCAAACTCGCTAATGCAATCATCAGAGTTATCTCCAAATCCATCCATATCTGTATCATTCCACTCTGAATTGTCATTTGGATGGCTGTCATCCGAGTCTTGCCAGCCATCTCCATCAGCATCAGGACATCCAACACTACCGTAGATAGAAGTCCCAGCTACATCATCACAGTCATCGATGTCGTTAGTGAATCCGTCATTATCCTCGTCGAGTTGGTTTTCAGCACAACCTTGCATGTTAACGGACAACCCTAGTTCTGTTTCTGGACAAAGGTCATCACCATCCCAGATACCATCAGAATCGGCATCAGGAAGCAGATAGGACATGTTTACTCCAAGTTTAGCCCAAGAT